>Ga0102920_1000236_pt1 | contig 13606 bp, 9 predicted proteins | sample Colrivmeta1568A3_FD_78204 | JGI IMG/M metagenome (GOLD analysis project Ga0102920, IMG submission 78204) | Estuarine microbial communities from the Columbia River estuary - metaG 1568A-3 | ecosystem: Environmental > Aquatic > Marine > Intertidal zone > Estuary | place: USA: Columbia River Estuary...
CCGATCAATTGAAAAACTCGTTCACGAAGCTGGCGCGCAAAATTGGCGGCCAATGGGTGCCCGTAGCCCACCAAAAAATTGACGAAGGTCAACTGGCTGAAGCTGCTGCTTTAGCACTGCGCTACTACGACAAAACCTACGCCCACAGCATGGCGCGAACGGAAACCACCGTGCAACAACGATTGGATTTGACCGGTCTTTTACCGGATCAAGCTCAATCGGCCTTATTGAAGGCCGTGAGCGCATTTTAACCCCACCCCAACAAATTCCACCGTGAATCCTATCCAGCCGCAAGAATCCGAATCCATCCGACTGACCCAATACAGCAAGGGCTCTGGCTGCGGCTGCAAAATGGCTCCCACCGCCCTGAAAAGTGTGTTGGGTGCGTCGTTTTCCAACAACACCGAAGAAATGAAGCGCGCTTCCCAATCCCTGCTGGTAGGGCACGGTGAGGCGGACGACGCCGCGGTCGTGGACCTGGGCAACGGTACCGGCCTGGTGTGCACTACGGATTTCTTCGGTCCGCTGGTGGACGACGCCTACCAATTTGGCCGAATCGCCGCTACCAACGCCCTTTCTGACGTGTACGCCATGGGCGGGAAGCCACTCGTGGCCTTGGCCGTTTTGGGCTGGCCGGTGGACGTGCTGCCCACTTCCCTTGCGGCGGAGGTGCTGCGCGGTGGCCGGGACGTCTGCACGGAAGCGGGAATAGCATTGGGTGGCGGGCACAGCGTGGACAATCCGGAACCCCTATTTGGCTTGGCCGTTAGCGGTTTGGTGGATTTAAAAAACTTAAAAAGAAACGGCGGAGCCTTGCCGGGCGACTCGCTGTACCTGACCAAGCCTTTGGGAACGGGCATGGTGGCCTCTGCCATCAAAAAAGGCCTGGCAACACCGGAAGACCTTCAGTGGCTGCTGCACACCGCACAGATCTCCAATCAATTTGGAGCGGTTTTGGGCACCTTTCCGGGAGTACACGCCCTAACGGACGTCACCGGATTTGGTTTGGGCGGTCACTTGCTGGAAATGTTGAACGCCAGCGAAGGAAACCGTGCGGAATTGGACTGGTCTTCCTTGCCCACGTTGCCGGCGGAGCGATTGACTGCCTTGGCTGCTGCTTTCTGTATGCCGCAGAATACCACCCGCAATTTCACTGCAAATGCTGCCGACTTCCCCTCCCTATCCGGGCCGGAGTTGATGCTTCTGTTTGATCCGCAAACCAGTGGCGGGTTGTTGGCCGCCGTTTCGCCCGAATCAGAGGACGCCGTGGCGCAAGCCGCCCGGGATGCGAACCAGCTGTGGGTGAAAATTGGGACCGTGCTCGCAGCATCCCAAGAACAAAAACGGGTGGAAATTCTTCGGTAACTCCGGCGCGTTGAAGCGCACTTCTTTAGAAATTGATCTCCGTCCGGTCGCTCAATTTTTGCACCTCGCCGGTGGAAGGCCGGTGCCCAAGTACGGCAGGAACTGTTCTGCTGCAGTGGCGAGACCACAAACCGTAGGCGTTGGCACCGGTTTCCTGAAGCACCAACCAATCGCCTTCGTGGAGTTCCGGAAGTTGCGCCTTGCGCGCTACGTAGTCGCCGGCAAAACAAAGGGGCCCCGCTACGTCGTAGGGCTGCAATTGGGCGTTGGTATTGGGGGTGCCGTCGGCATTTAAAGCCACCAAGGGGAACGGACGGGGTGCGGTGTAGGCATCGCGGAGGAACAGGTCCGCTCCCACGTGCAGGTACGCTACTGAAGGGGCCTCCGAACGGGGCAATACGTATTCCAATCGACTGACGGTCCAGCCGGCATGGGCATGAACCCACTGACCAAATTCCGTATGCCACGTAAACTGGGCCCGTTCCTCTGGGGTGGTGTTTTGAAAAAATTCGTTGGCGTAGCGGCGCATGCCGTCCCAGGGCGACGCCGGCAAACCACCGCCAATATCGATCCAGTCCAAAAGCTCCAATCCCAATTGCTGGCGTTCTGCGTTGGCTTCTTGTGCCAATTCCAAGACCAAGCGAATGGCCTGCATTTGTGCCGACAAATCGGTTATTTGGGAGCCGCTGTGGAGGTGCAGTCCGGAAATGGGGTACGTGCGCAGTGCGTCTAAAATTTGTGCGCGTTGCGTTAAGGAAACGCCAAATTTAGAGGCGTTGGAACTGACGTGGAACAACGCAGGCGATCCGGTGTGCACTTCTGGATTGATGCGCAGCCCCAAGCGGTAGTTGGGTTTTTGGGGATGTCGCGGCAATTCTTCCAAGGCATTGGCGTTCACCAACAATCCGGGGGTGTTTTGCTGCAACCAAATCAATTCTTGCCGCGTTTTCACGGGCGAATCAAAAACGATTTTGTGGGGGGCACATCCGGCCTCCAAACCCCGCTTTACTTCTTCCAACGAGGCAGCTTCCAAGCCAAATCCCTGTTGAACCAAATAGCGCAAAACGCCCGGATGCGGTTGGGATTTTATGGCAACGGCGTGCTCAAAATGGGGCCATTCTTCCCGCAAACAATTCAACCGGTGGTCCAACACGTCCCAATCCACAAAAAGTGCCGCGGGGTCGTTTGTGCGGTCCAACATTCCCGTTTGCCAGGCGTGTTGCAGGGCTTTAGCTGCGCTCTGCCCCTCGGTCTTCATGCGCCAAACAACTTTTGGGTGAACTCCTCCAAAATTTCAACCAAACGGTAATCGTTGGTCAAATCGAGCTTTTCTTTTTCCAGTTGTTTGCGCACATTGTACGAGCCAATGGCCAGTCGGATGAACGAACGTTCACCGTATTGAACGGGCTGGCCAATGAATACGTTGGTGTAGCCTTCCAATCCGGTCACCTGGGCGTTGACCAATTCGGAGAACAGGGTTTTCAATTGTGCGTTGTTCAAGTACCCACCGGACACTTTGACCCGAAAAGACAAGATGCTGTCGTTGGTAAGGGACTGATCCGGCATCAATTCAAAATACGGGGAGGATTGGAGCCGTTCGCTGATGGCGAGGTTCCAGGCCCGAATTAGGGCGTTGGATTCGTTTGCGGGCCACTGGGCGTACGCCTCCATTTCGTCCAAAGCAACGTGCCAACGCAAGCGCAGGCCGTCGTTCTCGCGCGGTGCCAATTGGGCGCGCATGGCCGGCAAGTTTGCGGGAAAATCGTACGACGAAAACAATCGGTGAAAATATGAAACCGGCGTAAAATCAGCTACTTGACGCAGTTTTTCCGTCCACGAACGCGGAACCAGCAAAGCACCGCAAAACGGCGGAGCTTGGAAAAACTTGGAACCGGTGATCATGACCATGACCCCCTTTTTCAATAGACTGTGAACCAGCGCGTTGTCCGTTCGGAATTGGCACATGTCCACCACCCACATGACGTCTGCATCCACCTCGTCCACGATGTCCAAGTCGTCTACTATGCCCGATTTAGAGCCAAATACCAGGTTGCCGATGAGGGCCGCGTTGGGATTTTCCGCAACGATGCCTTTGATGACCTCTTTTCGGTCCACAATCCGGCCGTCGTCTCCACGCGCTGCGAGGTAGTCTACCCGCGCGGTGAGGTTGGGGTGCAAGAGCTCGTCCTTGGGAACGCGTTCGCCAAATTGATTGAATTCCGCGTAGTACTTGGCTTCTGCAGCTAATTTGGAGCCGGAACCCAATTCTTCTGGGCACGAAACGATGTTCACGATGGGCTTGTTTGGTTGCAGCAGCGCCTGAAACAGCAGCGGCAAATACATCATGTCGCTTCCGCTGGGACCAAAAAACACGTCAAATTCGTCCTCTGGAGAAAAAAGGGACCGTATCCGACCGGCTTGCTCCGCCAACAAAGATTCGTACAAGCGGCGCGGATACGAGGAAAGAAATGCATTCGCGGAAATCAGACCGCCGGCCGTAAGGGTTCCGCAGGTGCAACTTCCTCGTTGAAACAAACCTTCGCTCTGCCCAGGATTGAGAAAATATTTGTTTCTGCCTGTTTCCGAATGCGTGAAAATGCGTTCATCGCATCCGGACACCAGCACCTCTTGTAGGGAACGTGCGGGTCTGGGATACTGGTTCATGGGCGTAGATTAGGGTGCGAAATTACGACGGAATGCGCCGCAATCGGTGAACTTTTCCAGCGTGAAAAACGGTGATCCAGCCGTGGTGGGAATCGTGAACCAAGCGAATGGGGTGCTCAAACGGACGCACTCCCTTGGGGTATGCATACAGTCCCTCGAACTCGTGGACTCCTGTGGAATCAATCCGTTGCATGCGCAATCCCTGGAGAACCGGTTCTAGGGCGTGCCAAGCACCTTCGCCCAAGCCACCCAACCACTGCGCATCGGAAGTTACGGATGTGGGTCGCTGGGGTTCTTGAACGTGTCCCAAAATGGAATCGTTGCGCAAGGCGTCAGCATGCTTTTTGGACATGGCCTTCAAAAGCCCGCTTGCCAAACTGATCATGGCTTTCAGTCGATTGGGTTTGTACGTTTGAACAACCCCTTTGAAAATTTGAAAACAAACCCCTTCGGTAGCGGCCGCAGAAACATTGTGCGCCGGTGCAGGCTTGTAGCTGATGGGCCAACGCAGTTGACCACGAACCGAGTGGTTTCGGGGCAAAGAGGCTCGAATAGCGTCGGAGACGAAGCGGGAACAGTTGGTGTGGTTGCGGCTCAATCCCCCGTAGCGTTGGTACCCTTCTTCTTGCAATCCTTTGCAAAAAGCTGTGATTTGCGCATAATCTACACCGCGGCAAACGGAGAGCAACAGGGGTCCGTCGCCGTGGGTATCTGCCCCACGTGCTTCCAGGGCCACCCCCAGTTCGTCTGGATTTAATAGGACCCCGTCGTGGGACCAACGGGCCAGTGCCGGAAAGGTAACTTTGGGATCCGTCTCTGAACTGCGCACACGCCCAAACGGACGCGGGGTAATGTACCGGCCAAAATCGTAGTATTCCAGCTCTGGGCGATTGATTTGCACCACCGCCATGGCTGCATGCCCCACGCGGAGGTTGGTGTTGCGCACCAAGCCCAGGCGTTTCAAGAAGCGAATAACCTTTTCCTCGCCCCGGGCGGTGGTTTCTGGCCAAGCCAAAACCAAAACAACGCTGCGATAATTCGTTTCCCGTTTCATGGCGTCAAATGTCGGATAAATAGTACTTTTAGCGACTATGGTCAAAACAATTGTTGGTTTGGTGGTGGGGTTGGTGGCCTTCACAGCACTGGTTTATGGAGTTCAAATGCCTGATTTTCGGGCAGAACAAGTGGATTTACTCTATGGGCTGACGGGAGTCTACCTGGCCGTTGCCGGCTTGTGCTTTCTCCTGGGCGAGGCAACCGGCAACTACAGCCAAGTAGATAAATTGTGGAGCGTCATCCCGGTTGCGTACGTTTGGATGGCCGCATCTGCGAGTGATTTTGCACCGCGTCCTACGCTGATGGCCGCATTGGTTACCTTGTGGGGAGCAAGACTGACCTTCAATTTTGCCCGACGGGGGGGGTACTCCTGGATACCTTGGAAGGGCGACGAAGACTACCGTTGGTCGCTTTTGCGTGCGAACCCCGCATTCAACCGCCCGTGGAAGTGGTCGCTGTTCAACCTCTTCTTCATATCCCTGTACCAGCAAGGCCTTATCCTCCTCTTTACGCTGCCCATTGTGTACGGATGGACGGCCGACGGTTCTGCGCTTTCCGCAACCGATTGGTTGTTGGCCCTTCTGTTAGTGGTGTTGGTTGTCCTTGAATTCACAGCGGACCAACAGCAATGGAACTACCAGGAAGAAAAACACCGTCGCCGAAAAGCCGGTGAGGAGCTGGGCGATTTCTACGGCGTTGGTTTTACCCACTCCGGTTTGTGGCGTTGGATGCGCCATCCCAACTACGCCTGCGAACAAGCCCTATGGATTGTATTTGCTGCTTTTGCTGCAACGGCAACCGGTTTGTGGCTCACCCCAGCCTGGTTGGGTGCAGCGCTGTTGGTGGTTTTGTTCAACGGCAGCGCGAATTTTAGCGAAGGCGTCACTGCGGATAAATACCCAAAATTTGCTGCTTACCGCGAAAAAACCGGGAAGTTCTTGCCCAAATTTTGGTAATTCAGCTTCTTCGGGTTCCAGTGACTCAGGTCACGGGTCATCACGTAGATTCCGTAGACTTTTGCACCAACTGTGTGAATCACTCCACCGGCGCGCCGTTGAACGGCAAAAAGCTGAACTGACGGATGATGATTGTACTGGGATACTTCGCCTCGCTGCTAATAGGTCTTTCTTTGGGATTGTTGGGCAGTGGCGGCTCTATTTTGACTTTGCCGGTATTGGTTTATTTGTTTCAAGTAGACCCCCAAACCGGTACGGCTTATTCCTTAGTTATTGTGGGTGCAACGGCCTTGGTGGGGGTATTGCCCAAAGCCTTGAAAGGGGAAGTAGATTTTGGAACCGCTTTGTTGTTTGGTCTGCCGTCCATTGCCGCAGTGTATGCCACCCGCGCCTGGTTGTTGCCGGCACTGCCGGATCAGTGGGGACCCGTTACCAAAAGCCAAGGATTGATGCTGCTGTTCGCAGTGCTGATGGTGCTCGCGGCACGCGGTATGCTGAACGGCAAAAAGGCCGAAAAAGTAAAAAAAGAGCTCCGTCCTGCGGCTAAGGCCGCAATTGTTCTGGGGGAGGGTGCCGGCGTTGGCGTCCTCACCGGTTTGGTGGGTGCCGGCGGGGGATTCTTGATCATCCCGGTGTTGGTTTTGGTTACGGGTTTGGAAATGAAGCGCGCAATAGGTACATCCTTGCTCATCATAGCCGCAAAATCATTGATTGGATTTACTGGCGACTTGGGCCACTTGAATCCGGACTGGTCCTTTTTGGCTCGTGTAACTTTAGTTGCATTGATTGGATTAGCGGTGGGTACCTTTGCTGCGCAAAAGATCCCATCGCAAAAACTTCAAAAGGGCTTTGGCTACTTTGTACTTGCCATGGGGCTCTTTGTACTGACCAAGGAGTTGTTCTTTAAATGATCTAATCCGAAATAACTGGTTGCTATGACTGTTGAGCAAATTTACACGGGCTGTTTGGCCCAAGGTGCTTACTACATTGCCTCCGAAGGCGAGGCAGTTGTAATTGATCCCCTGCGTGAGTCTGCACCTTATCTGGAGCGTGCGGTGCGCGACGGTGTTCGCATCAAGTACGTTTTGGAAACGCATTTTCACGCGGATTTTGTTTCCGGTCACGTTGCCTTGGCTGAAAAAAGCGGTGCCACCATTGTGTACGGCCCCAACGCACAGCCGGACTTTCCTTTTCACAGCGCGCAACATGAAGAAATTCTGAAGGTAGGTAAAGTCTCCATCGTGGTTTTGCATACCCCTGGACATACCATGGAATCTACGTGCTACTTGCTCCGCGACGAACACGGGAAAGATACCGCATTGTTTTCTGGCGATACCTTGTTTTTGGGCGACGTCGGACGTCCGGATTTGGCCCAAAAGGCAGCACACATGACCTTAGAGCAGCTCGCAGCAACCTTGTACCGCTCCTTGCGGGAGGTGTTGATGCCGCTGGCGGACGACGTTACCGTATACCCGGGCCACGGTGCCGGCAGTGCGTGTGGAAAAAACATGAGCAAAGAAACCGTCGGCACTTTGGGCGAACAAAAAGCCACCAACTACGCCTTGCGCTCGGACATGACGGAAGCGGAGTTTGTGCGCGAGGTAACGGACGGTTTGCTACCTCCTCCTGCGTACTTCTCGTTGAACGTTGCCTTGAACAAAAAAGCCATTCCGGGATTTGAAGAATTGATGGCCGAACACGGCAAAGCCTTTGACCCCACCGCCTTTGTGGCCATGGCCGAGCACATGGAAGCCTTGGTTTTGGATACGCGCGACGCGGAATCCTACGCCAACGGGCATATTCCCGGTTCCATCAACATCGGTTTGGACGGACAATTTGCTCCTTGGGTGGGGGCCTTGATCTCAGACATCCAACACAACATCTTGGTGGTTGCCGCTGAAGGCCGCGAAGAAGAGAGCATCAAGCGTTTGGCTCGCGTAGGTTACGACCGCGTGCTGGGTTTCTTGGAAGGTGGTTTTGCCTCTTGGCAGTCTGAAAAGCGTGAATTTGACACGGTCAAGCGCATCAACGCGGACGAATTGGCGGCGGTTTGTTCTTCAAACCCAGCAGCAGTGGTGTTGGATGTTCGCAAAACGTCCGAAAATTACTCCGAGCGACTGCCGTCGGCCGTCAACTTGCCGCTGGACAACCTCAACGTGCGCTTCAACGAGTTGCCGGAAACAGACACCCTGTACATCCATTGCGCCGGCGGATACCGGTCCATGATTTTTGCCTCCATCCTGAAGAGTCGCGGGGTACACAACATCGTGGACGTGCGCGGCGGCTTTGGGGCTATTAAAAATGCTGGGCTTCAAGAGGTAACCGCTTACGTTTGCCCCAGCACGATGCTGTAAACGGCGAGCAATAAAGTGCACTTTTGCAAAAACGCACCGAGCCGGCTCCAGTGGAGCCGGCTCGGTGCGTTTACGGCCTGCGAAAAACAAAAAAAGCTTACTCTTTTCGAACCCAAACGCGAGACTTTCCGCCCGCGTAGCCAATACCGCCTGCTACATTGGTGAACGATGTGGTGGGTTGCACAAACGGATTGAAGGAACCCGCACCGCTGGCTTTTTCTTGAGAGACGATTGCTTTGTACAGATCAGGATCCCATTTTTCAACGGCAAAAACAACTTCGAAGCCCCCTAGGTCACCAAACTCGCCGTAGGCCACTTCTACCCGAACCAATCGTTCTCCGTTGGGTATGAGGTCTTCGTTCAAGGCCAATCGGGCCGTGCCCAACCGTGAAAATCTGCCGCCGTTGGTTTCCCAAAGAGGATCCGTGGAGTTCAACGAAAAAACCACTTGTAAGTTGGTGTCCGCAGGGGGCCAGACCGTGCCGGTGCGTTTGTGCATGAAGGCCCGGAGCACAAAAACACCGGGCGTGCCGTCGTCTTCAAAAGCGATTTCGTAGGTGGAGCGGCGCAAGGGAAACCAGTCGTTGGGATCCGGCTCCACGGTAAACAGAGAATCCACACGAACGTTGGTGGCGGGTGTAGGCACGTAAACGCGGGCAGCAGCCAAGAGATCGTCTGCAGGGACCTCTACCTCCAAACGGTAGGTGGTTCCGGCGGTTGGCGCCCAGGGCGTGGCATACCACGCTCCGCGCGCAGAGTCTGGCTGGTACGTGGCGGTTGCCAACAGCGCTCCGTCCTCCCCCATCCAGCGCACCACAGCATCCGCAACCGGCATGGGTTCGTCGTCACCCAACAACTCGGTAGATCGCGTAGCGTGGACCCAAGCGGGCATGCCTGGGGTTAGCTCGCTGTACACCGTGAGCAAGCGGCTCGACGGCTCGTCGAACAGAATTTCCCGTTTGCAAGCGCCCAACGAAAGGGTTGCAGCTGCCAGTGCTGCCAACAAACGCATTGGGCGGAATTCGCGAACAGAGTCGAACTTAAAAGGAGAAGCCATAGGACACGGAAGGAATAATGGGGAACAGACTGTACGCAAACAACTTGCGACCGGCGTCGGTGGTCTCAAATTGCAGCAGGAACGGATTGATGCGGTTGTACGCGTTGTACACGGAAAAAACCCACTGGGATTTGCCCCAATCGGTGACTTTGGTTCGGGTAAAGGACAGATCCATCCGGTGGTAGGCGGGCTCGCGGAAATTGTTCCGGCTGGCAACGTATTCCACGGTGCCGAAAAACTGCTCAAAAGGCGAACCGGCGTAACGCGTGGTGGGAAGCGTGGTGGCGCGCCCGGTGCCATACACCCAAACCATTCCGGCGGTCCATTTGTCCGTTATGCGGTGGTTGACCACCAAACTAACGTCGTGCCGGCGATCGTAGGTAAACGGGTAGGGATTGCCGCTGTTGACGGCGTCAAATTGGCGATTTGCCCACGCCAACGTGTAGCCCAACCAGCCGGTGGTGTTTCCCTCCTTTTTCTCCAGCAAAAGTTCCGTTCCGTAGGCCCATCCACGCCCGGTGGTCACTTTGTCCTGCCAATCCACATTGGCCGAAAAGAAGGTTGCTCCCTCTTTGTATTCGATCAGATTTTGAAGGTCTTTGTAGTAACCTTCTACACTCAAATTCAACCCATTGCGTAGGACGTGCGCGTATCCGGCGGCCACCTGCCAGGCTTGCTGCGGAGCTATGCGGTCCGTTACGGGCACCCACAAATCCGTAGGCAATCCAATGGTCTGGTTGGTCAAAAGGTGCAAAAACTGCGTCATTTTCACGGCAGAGGCCTTGAAGGAGGAGTTGGCGTTGATCAAGTACCGCGCGGACCACCGGGGCTGCAAGGAAGAATAGGTGGAGGAACCCACTTGAAACGTTGCCCAGTGAAGACCGGCGTTCATTTTCAAGCGTTTGGTCAACGAGAAGTCATCTTGTACGTACACCGCACTTTCCCAGGCGTTGTGGCGGTTGCTTCCGGAATTGGTATCCAGTGCCCCCCCGTTGCCAAAGTCAAATTCAAAAGTTTGGATTCCCGGTTCAAACGTGTGGTGGATGATTCCCGCCCCCACTTTCACCGTATGGCGGTTGTTGGGCAGCCAATCCGCGTCCCATTTGACCCCGTAGTCTTCTATGAAGCTGCTCAAACCCAAACGCAGTTTTTGGTAGTCCCGTGCGCCGTTTGCATCGATGTACTCGTTTTCTTGACTGACGTCGGTATTGAACCGGTAGCGGCTGTAGGTTGCCGTGGTGTTGGTAAACAAACGCGGATTGATGCGGTAATTCCAACGGGCCGTGCCAATGCGGTTGCCCCAGTCCAAACCAAAATTGGTTTTTTCCGAATAGCGGGTACCGTCTCCGTCGGTTCCTTTGTTGTTGCCATTTATATAGACCACGTCCGCACCTTGGTAGTAACTGAGGTACAGTTGGTGCGCGTCGTTGAAACGGTGGTTGATCTTGCCGTTGAGGTCGTAGAAGTAGTAACCGCCAGAGTTGCCGTCGTTGGTGGCGGCTACAAAAGGAGCCGCTAAGGCATCCAGGTAGGTGCGTCGGCCGCTGATGAGGTAGCTGGTTTTTTTGTTGAGGGGACCTTCCAAAGTGAGCCGGGAAGCAATGACCCCCACCGCCCCCTCGCCGTGGAATTCCTTTCGGTTGCCCTCCTTCATGCGGATGTCCAGTACCGACGACAGCCGTCCGCCGTACTCCGCGGGAAAACCGCCTTTGATCAACTGCACGCTTTGGATGGCGTCGCCGTTGAAAATGCTGAAGAAACCAAACAAGTGGTTCACGTTGTAGACCGGCACGCCGTCGATCAGTATTAAATTCTGGTCCGGACCGCCGCCGCGAACGTAAAAACCGGCCGTGCCCTCGGTTCCGCCTTTGACCCCCGGAAGCAATTGCACCATTTTCAAGACGTCGGGCTCCCCAAACAACACCGGCATGTTCTTGAGGGTGCGCATGTTGAGGTTGATGGAACTCATCTGGGTGCTGCGTTGGAGCGGTGCCTCCCGGGTACCCACCACCGTTGCTTCGCGCAACACTTGCTGCACGGGGGCTAAGGCGAAGGTGTGCGAACGCGGATTGCTCGACGCACCAAACTTCATTTGCTCGGCACGGTACCCCACTGTTCCGGCTTGAAGACGAGCGGAATCCTGACGAACGGTTAAGGAATAAAAGCCGTAGGCATTGGTAACCGTACTGGTTTTGGAAACCTTGTCGTGCACGTACACGCCGATCAATCGTTCTCCCGTTTTCAGGTCTTCTACGTACCCAAAAAGGGTGGTGGAGCGCTGAGCCCATACCGGGGCCGTGCCACACAAAAATGCAGCAACCGCAAAAATCGCAACGCGTACGTTCATCATTAAGTGTAAATTAGTTGCCGAACACAAAAGTCCAACCCTCCGCAAATAAGATGCCGTTCTTTGCGAAAAAGTTGCTTGTATGCAAATAAAACCATTCCTCGGGGCTTTTGCCCTTGTTTTTAGTCTACTGACTCCACTTGGAGCGCAAAATTTAACCACCGTGGTGCGCGGCGCCGTGGTGGATGCAGACACTAAATTCCCGTTGCCGGGAGCGCAGGTTCAAATTGGAACCCTCAAAACCGTCACCAACAACGACGGATTGTTCCGCTTTCCAGCCATTCCCATTGGGCGCCAAACCGTTGTGGTTTCGTTGATTGGATACGACAAAATGGCACGCGCCGTGGAATTGGCCTCCGCCAAAGAAGCGGTCCTGACCGTCCCCATGGCGGAATCCAGCACGCAACTTCAGGAAGCGTCCGTTCGGGCCACCCAAGAAGGGCAAGCCAAAAACGAAATGGCCGTGGTCAGCGCACGTCAGTTTTCCGTGGAAGAAACCAACTTGTACGCGGGCAGCCGCGGCGAACCGGCGCGCATGGCCACCAACTTCGCCGGAGTACAGGGATCGGACGACCAACGCAACGATTTGGTGGTGCGCGGAAATACCCCGGCAGGCGTTTTGTACCGGATGGAAGGGGTCAACATCCCCAACCCCAACCACTTCTCCATTCCCGGAACCGGTGGCGGTCCCGTGACCATTTTGAACAACAAGTTTCTGGACAATTCCGACTTCTTCACGGGCGCCTGGCCTGCGGAGTACGGCAACGCTATTGCGGGTGTATTTGACCTGAAAATGCGGGACGGAAACAACGAAAAGCTGGAGTTTTCCGGTCAACTGGGATTCTTGGGAACGGAATTGATGGTGGAAGGTCCGTTGGGCCGCGGCCGCGAGGGTCGTCCCGCTCCTTCTTTCTTGGGCGTCTACCGCTACAGCACCCTGTTCATGTTCCAAAAATTGGGCATTCCCTTGGGGACCTCTGCGGTTCCGGGCTACCAGGACGGAGCGTTTCGCTTCACGTTTCCCCAGAAAAACGGCGGGAAATTAGCCGCTTGGGGCATGTTTGGGCGCTCCAACATCACCATCATGGTTTCCGACTCCGAAGGAGATAAGGTCAGCTCAGACTTTGAAAGCTACGGCACCACCGACCGGGACCAGTACTTCAAAACCGACATGTACGTGGGCGGTTTGAACTACACCAAGCCCCTTTCCCGCACCAGCTTTGTGAACGCCGGGGTGGCCGCAAGCCAGTCCTACATTGACACGCGCAACGACAAAGTATTCCGCAGCATCACACCGGATTCGCTTTGGCAAGTGGACGATATTGTCAACATTCTGGGCTACAAGTTTACCGAAAACAAGCTCCACGGCTTTGCACACTACACCCAAAAACTCAGCAACCGCACCACGTTCAAAGTTGGTTTGGTGGCGGATTTATACGACTTGATGTACCACGATTCCGTGCGGAAAGTGGACGGTCGGGACGGAACCGTTTACCCGTGGCGCGTTCAATGGGATACCCGTGCGCAGTGGGCCGTGGTGCAGCCGTACGCCAGCCTGCGGAGCAACTTGACTCCTCGCCTGTCCCTAACCGCCGGTTGGACGGCCACCTATTCCAACGTGAATGCCAATTCCATCAGCTTGGTGGAACCGCGTTTGGGGTTGAACTACAAGCAGTCGCGGAATACGAATTTCTTTGCAGGAACGGGCATCCACAGCCAAATGCAAAGTGCTTATTTGTATTACTACGCCATCGGCAACAACGGGCGCGATCCTGGGGAACACAATACGGATATGGGCTTGACCAAG
>Ga0102920_1000242_pt1 | contig 13460 bp, 21 predicted proteins | sample Colrivmeta1568A3_FD_78204 | JGI IMG/M metagenome (GOLD analysis project Ga0102920, IMG submission 78204) | Estuarine microbial communities from the Columbia River estuary - metaG 1568A-3 | ecosystem: Environmental > Aquatic > Marine > Intertidal zone > Estuary | place: USA: Columbia River...
AGAAACTTATGAACTACATGAACTTACACTTGACCACGTTCGCCCTAAGTGTCTTGGTGGCGAAGACCTTACTTCAAATTTGGTACCCAGCTGTAGGAAATGCAATCAGGCTAAAGGAAGTAGAAATTGGCTGCAATGGATGAGGGACACATTTGGTCCTACTAACAGGGAAACATTAATTCTATCACACATTCGTTAATTATGGCAATGACACGTAAAGGTAAGGATCAAGACAAGAATCGTGGATCCGTAGCAGAGAGCATCAAAGAGTTCGGTAGGCGGATGGATGCTGCTCGTATGTCTCGTATGCAAGGACGTAGTAATCTTACGTCTAAGGATTTAGAAGGTAAGGCTAGTGGTGGTTCAGCTACCATGCTAGAAGCCCCTAATGGTAAGGAATATAAGGGTCCTGCTCGCGGTGAATACAAGGCTAAGAAAAAAGAAGATCAACCCAAAGCAAAGGCTAAGCCCCGTCAACGTCGTGGTGCAGGTCGTGAGGACATGATGAGTAATCAGCGTCAACGCGAGATCATGGAACGTGAGGAGCGTAAGCGTAAGAATAACATGGACAAAGGCGGGTCCAATGTAGTTGGGAGCTAAGTAACCCCAATGGATAAGGAGTTATTTCAGCTACTGGCTGAAACTGCAGTTAAACTGCAAAGCGAAAGCGAGCCTCTTATTAAATCTAAACAACTATCTAAATCACCTACTGTTAGAGCTTATGCTAACGTTGTGAATCAAGGTGATGATCTATTTGCTGATATTTTATACAAATACCTGGATGGTAATGTAGAAGTTGATGAAGTTGTTCGTAAACTTAATAATCGTGAAGGTGCACTTATTAAGGCTGGTAATTATTATCAGAAGTTAGAGGGCCATCATCCTATCTATCAAAAACTATTAGCAAATAGACTCTTTAAGGCTGATCCTAAAAAGGCGCTTGAAGTAATTAAAATTATTAGAGATCAGTTGCCTAATAACTTATCTCCTGGCACTGATCCTGATAAATTAATTTATACTACTAGACCCTTGCATGGTATCATTGGCCATGGCGGAAACTTTAAATCAAACACAGCTGGTGAAGTTAACGTTGAACTAACTCCAAAAGAAATAGTTGATCAATTATATCCAGACCTTACAGACGCTGTTTACAGGGCTGGTTATTTAGAGGCTAATCCAGCTCAGCGTTTGATGGTTAATAAAGCTGGTGAAGCTTTGGGCATGACTGATCCAGATAAACAATCACTTAAAGTCAGGCAATCTTTAGCTAAACAGTCTAAGCAGTTTCCTATCCTGCCAACAGAACTAGAAGGTGTGTCGGAAGCTACTGCTAGAGTAGTACCACCTGATCCTGGTAATGTTGGTAGATTGGGTCTTACAGAACTTCCTGATGTTTACGAACTGGGAAAGGCAAGAGGAGCATTAAACATCGGTGGCTATCTACCAATACCTGTACCATCTATGAAAGATTTAAAGCAAAACGCTTTAGGTATGGGAATTGGTGCTGCTACTGAAGCCATCACACCTGAATCTGCTTATGCTGCAGGTAAAGGTGATTGGAGAACTGCTGCAGTAGAAGGAGTTAAAGCTGCAGCTACTGGTGCTATTACAGGTGGTGCTATTCAAGCCGGTCTTACTAACTTAATGCCAAAAGTAGCCGCAGGCCTTGCTAGTGGTCCAGTTATGCCTCTTGTGGCTGGTGTTGGCACTGCATTGACTTTGCAAGACGCTGCTCAAGCATATAGAGCTGGGCAAAGTGGTCGTTCTATTCCTCTTCAAAAGAAAGTAGAACAGTCACAACAGGATAAACGTCGTCAACAAGATGTAGCGCAATTCCGTGCTGCAATGCCAGGACTTGCTAGTAAAAATCGTATGCAAGCAGATTTGTCTGGTAATTTATCGCCACAACAGATTGAATCGTTTAGAGCTGGTGGTGGTAATGCAGCTATGATGCGTGACGGTTTATCGGTACAGCAAGTGATTGAACGTGGTTCGTCGTTGCGTCTTAAAAAGATTGTTAACAATACTATCCGCAATGAGGTGTAATGGCAGAATCTAAAAAGAAGAAAAAGGAAGAGACAAACCCTCTACTTGAACTAATCCGTAAGATTAAGATAGCTTATGCTATTGGCAAGGATCCAGTAGCTAGCGCTATGGCTAGTCGTGCATTTACACCATCCAAGAACGCAGCATTAAATTACGGTAAGATACTAGGTGTTTCATACGATCCAAAGATGCGTATTAGACCGAAGGATCCACAACAACAATTGCGTGCTAGTAACATGCGAATTGGTGAAATAGAGCGTATGACCAATCTATTTGGTGGAGTACGTACTAAGCTCGCTGACTAATCCCCCACCATCGGTACCTAGGAGCCTTTACAAGGGGCCTCTAGGTGCCTTCACGTATATTCTACCACATGACTAAAACAAACGACGTTGTAGGGGCTCTTAAGGCTGATTTTAAGCTCTTCCTTCAAGCACTGTGGGGACAACTAGATCTACCATCCCCTACACGTGCTCAATACGCCATTGCTGATTACCTGCAACACGGTCCCAAGCGACTACAGATCCAAGCCTTCCGAGGAGTCGGTAAAAGCTGGATTACTGGAGCGTTTGTGTTGTGGACACTCTTCAATGACCCTGAGAAGAAGATCATGATTATCTCAGCTTCTAAGGAGCGGGCTGATAACATGTCTATCTTTCTACAGAAGCTCATCATTGAAACACCGTGGCTAGTACACCTTAGACCTAAAAGTGATGACTCACGTTGGTCTAGGATTAGTTTTGATGTTAACTGCTCACCTCACCAAGCCCCATCCGTTAAGTCAGTCGGTATTACGGGTCAGCTCACTGGTTCTCGTGCAGACCTGATGATTCTTGATGACATCGAAGTGCCTGGTAACAGTATGACTGAGATGATGCGAGAGAAGCTACTGCAACTCTGTACTGAGGCTGAGTCTATCCTAACACCAAAGAAAGATAGTCGTATTATGTACCTTGGTACACCACAGACTACCTTTACCATCTACCGTAAGCTAGCAGAACGTAACTACCGTCCCTTTGTGTGGCCCTCACGTTATCCACGTAAAGATAAGCTATCACAGTACGAAGGTCTCTTGTCACCGCAGATCGTGGAAGACATAGAAATGGGTGTAGAGGAATGGACACCTACAGATCCTGACCGTTTCACTAGTGAAGACCTAGTAGAACGTGAAGCTGCTATGGGTCGTAGTAACTTCATGCTACAGTTCCAGCTAGACACAACCTTGAGTGACGCTGAGAAGTTCCCACTTAAGTTCAGTGACCTAGTGGTAACATCAGTTAACCCCACACAGGCACCAGATGCTGTGGTGTGGTGTAGTGACCCACGTAACTGCCTCAAAGACCTCCCCACTGTAGGCCTACCTGGTGATTACTTCTACTCTCCAATGCAGTTACAAGGTGAGTGGAGTGCCTACACTGAAACTATATGCTCCGTTGACCCTAGTGGTAGGGGTACGGATGAAACAGCAGCTACATACATCTCACAAAAGAATGGCTTTCTCTACGTTCACGAAGTACGAGCGTATCGCGACGGTTATAGCGATAACACGCTTCTTGACATCCTTCGTGGGTGTAAGCGGTACAATGTTACTAAACTCCTCATCGAAACAAACTTCGGAGATGGTATCGTCGCAGAACTCTTTAAAAAGCACTTGCAACAAACTAAACAAGCAATAGACGTAGAGGAAGTACGTGCTAATGTCCGTAAAGAAGACCGTATTATCGATGCCCTAGAACCTGTCATGAACCAACACCGACTCATTGTTGATAGGTCAGTGGTGGAATGGGACTATAGCTCCAATAAAGACGCAGCACCTGAGGAGCGTTTACTGTATATGCTCTTCTACCAAATGTCTAGGATGTGTCGTGAGAAGGGAGCAGTTAAACATGACGATAGACTCGATAGTCTAGCACAAGGTGTTAAGTACTTCACAGATGCTATGTCCATTAGTGCTTATGAAGCTGTTAAGATGCGTAAGCAAGAGGAATGGCAAGACATCCTTGAAACATTTATTGATGACCCTCAAGCTGCTACAAATCACTTGGTCTTTGGTATGAATTTAGAGCAAAGACGTAAGGCTAGAGGCCAAAAGACAAAACAAGTCGTACCAACGTGGGTCTGAGATCCCACCCGTACAAGGGAAGTGGAGGGTGGACCACTTTCTCCGAAGTTAGGAAGAGACATGCCTTAGTAAACTAAGACACATCTCTTCCTTCTTTATCTATGTTCACCAGCTACTATTACTCTCTAGACAGTTAACCTTGGGGAAGTTAACATAAGTCTTTCTAGGGGGGTTATATCTTCTTTACTGTATAACACGCCGTAGGCGGTTATTACCGTAAGTACTGTATAACACAAAAGACACAAACTTCCTCTAACCTACACTATTTACGGTTAATACTGTGAGTACTGTGAGGGATTAGGAGCGTAGCTCCTCCCACTACTGTCACTACTGTTATTAACTCTCCCAATAACCTCCACTACCACCTGTTAATGACTCATAGCGTATCTCTAGTACACATCACACCTAATGCTGAAGAACTTATTAGTTACATGGCTAGGGTATCTAACCCAGCTAATCAAAACAACACTGAGACCAGTGCTAAACTAATTAAGTATCTTATTGACCATCAACATTGGTCACCCTTTGAGATGGTGAATATGTGTGTATCTATTGAGACTACCCGTAGTATAGCTGCACAGATCCTTAGGCATAGGAGCTTTAGTTTCCAGGAGTTTAGTCAACGGTATGCCGAGGTAACAGAAGTAGCAGCACCCCCACAGTTCCGTAAACAGGATAGTAAGAACCGACAGAATAGCACTGATGATCTAAGTCTAAAGTTAAACTATCAGTACACTGAAGAGACAATTAAACTTTACAATCAGTGTTATGATTTGTATCAAAGGATGTTAAAAGATGGGGTAGCTAAGGAGTGTGCTAGAGAAGTACTTCCACTAGCTGCACCAACTAAGTTGTACATGAATGGTACTATTCGGTCTTGGGTGCATTACTGTCAACTACGGTGTGGTAATGGCACTCAGCTGGAGCATAGGGTGATCGCAGAAGGTGTCTACAAGCTCCTAGAAGAGCATCTTCCTAGTGTGTGTGCTGCGTTCACTGTTTGACTGATTAAAGCCTACATAGGCGCTGGACTGTTCTTCCGGTAGCCTTACACGTGGATCCATTTAATCATGTCTAAAGCTAAATCTAAAAGTAACTGGTGGTCTGAGCTTGGCCTTAAAACTAATCCGTATGTCTACGGTCCTATGCCTTGGAAACGTACTAGTCTGCGTGCCCGTATGTTAGAAGCTCGCCAAACAGGTAAACTCGCTTGGGTTTGGAAAGATGGTCAAGAGGCTCGTAGATTTCACGGTTATAGTTAATTAACTTGGTTGGTAGGTAACTCTCCCTTCCTAAAAAAAATAACATAAATTTAACAAGCCTTATATCGCCAAGGGGTCTCGTATTTCCCCCCAGTGCCCCCCTCTTGCGATCAAGGACTCACAGCCAATGTAGTTATTAACTGCTAGCACTGTGTCCACTGTCCAGCGTACCTGTGCCTGATGCAGATACTCTGGACACGGTACTGGGGCACTGTCATCATCTATAGTCACGCCTTATTGAGAATGAATCGCAATAAGCAATGAGTTACTGAGATACAATGATAAGGTATTGTAATGGTTCATTGCTGTATGATAAGTTATGTGTATAGGTAGATATGAAGTGATCTGTCTGGCCCTACTAACTCAACAGTACAGCGCAGCTATAACGCTCTCAGCCACCTCTACAAGCCGCTATAAGGCTCCTCTAACCGTTAATAGGTATACTGACACCAATAGGCCAGTAGAGAGGCATTACAGAGCCTTGTAGAGAAAGTGTTCACACGCTGTGTTCATTCGCATTCACACTCACACTCACGCAAACTAACACGAATACAACAGCACTACATTGATACGACACACTGGACACGGCTGCGGTTCGGATCGATAAGGAACGCTGATAGGGTCAATTAAGGGGCTACACGGATCCACTGGGTTCTTGGGATTGACACATCGGTGGGGTCCGGGGTATGTTAGATGAGTCGGTGGGGGAGGGGCGAGGCAAGCCTCTCTCAGGCCCATGGTGTACCTAGACAATTAAATAGTTGTGGTTCGTCACAAGACGGAACTAGCGGAGCGAGCGATCCCGCGAGTAACTATAGGTAGCAACTCTACCTGGTTACACGAACCCGTATCTTATGTTATGTGCAGAGCCACATGCACACTAAACATTAGATCATGGCAACTTGTTCACAACTACTGGAGTTTAACTATGACCAACGTAATCGACCGTACACTTGCTCTTCGTCTCTTCTCTTGTTGTGACAACGGCAATGATATCTTGAGCACACTTGATATGATTGCTGCTGGATTCACTGAGCCTACTACTGCTACCCCTACACTGGAGGAGATTGAATTCTGATGCTAGCTTTAGCTATCCTAATCGTCGGTACTGTTTACGCTATTAAGGAGATCAATGACAACCTTTACCTTTGATGACCTTCGTGCTGCTGTGCAAGACTGCACCAACTATGACTTAGTTCAACGCATGGGTGATGACTATGAAGAGTTCGTTCTTGTAGATCCATACGGAGACATAGATGGTGATCCATTCTATGAACTTAGTGATGTAGAGGACTTCATCCGTAACAACGATGATGTTGACCGTTACCTTTATGGGATGACTAAATGACCTACACCATTTCACGCATGGATGATGAGGGTAACATGATTGCTCTTGAGTCATTCGATACATATAGTGAAGCTGAGATGACAATCAATGCCTACTTTAATATGTATCCCAATGCTTATGTAGACATTATCGTCTCACCTAACTAATCCATTCACAATCACACGACCTAACATGACCACCACCACTGCTCCAGTCTTTATGCTTAAGGGTGATTCACTTCTTAACTTCGTTAACGAAAAGATGCCCCTTATTAATATAGGTGAGCTGATTCGCACTGATATGATCAAGGACGCTGGTTATGTACGTGATAACGGTAGTGCTATGTACACTGAGTTCTATACTGAGCTGCTTAATGCACGAGGTATTGTACCTACCACCGACACTGATGTAGCTGATAAGGAGTATAATGACATGAGCGAGGATGAGAAGGATCTCTATGATAAGATCACCGATACGCTCGGTAGCAAGTGGACTCATGAGGAGACTGTTGAGTTCATGGAGGAACTCGATGACATCGGTATCAACACTGCTAGTGACTTTGAAGAAGCTTATGAGTACACCCACGATAGCTACTCATCGTATGCTGAGAAAGAGTTCGCTGAGTATTGGTGCATCGAGGTGCTGGATGCACAGATACCCGATTGTGTCTTGGCTGCTGTAGATTGGCAAGATGTGTGGAACCATGACTTGCGTTATGACTTCTGCTACATTGAGACTGCTAACGGTACCTTCTTCTTTCGTAATAACTAATCCACTCTTACTCCACTACATTACATAAGATGACCATTTGGACTGAGCAACAGATCATCCTTTCTGTGATTGGAATGGTTGGTATCCTAGCTGTGATACCTGTCTATGTGTACAGCACTGTTCGTAACCCTATTAACAAATGACGTTTCACACTCACGAGACCGCTATTAAAGTCGATGTTTACCCTGATGAGTTCAAACCCATCATGAAGGCTGTCAAGTATGCTCTAATGTGTGATGACTCTCGTAAGGTTCTTACTGAGGTAGAGTGGGCTACACTAAATATGTGGCTTGATGACTTCTCTGGTGTTGCACTTAATGTGGGTGTATGAAGCTAAACATACAACGACTGCTTGAGACATGTATTGATGATGGCATACGTGATGGCATTAACGCATGTCGCGAGGAGAGTGACCTAGCAGCCAAGCTAAGCGAGTACATCTGGGTACAGATCGATTATTACTTCACCTTTGAGGAGGACTAATGGCTAAACCACTCACCAGTGATCAAATCAAGCTACGTCTTGAGATGATTGACTTTGTTGCTCAAGGTATACGCACTCAAGCAACTGCTGGGTATTATGATGCTGAGCAAGTATCGTACTTGACTCAACAGCTTGAGCGTGTTGCTAAGTTCCTTTGTGTTCGTAACTGATTATGTACACCACCTACAAAGGCCTTCGTGAGTATGAGGTCACCATCACAAGCGGTGTTTGGTATCTCCTAGCACCTAGTACTGAACAGGCAGCATGGACTGCTCTTGAACTATCCCAACAACGTAACGAACAACTAGTAAATGTCAAACAAACGGAAGAATGGTAAGATGGGTAAGCGCAAAGAGTTTCCTAACAACTGGCAAGAGTACAAGGATGCTGATGATGACATGTTTCATGAGCATACCTTTGAGGAGATCATGTCTTGGAAGGTAGCAGGTTGGGAACTACCTAGTTCAGTCTGCTGTATCATCCGTACATCTGACCTCAACACTGGTAAGGTTAAGGAGTATGTCTACCAAAAGCGTAGTGCTGCTCAAGCTAAGGTTAATGCACTGATTGACACACCTGACATTGAGTTCACGGTTGTTGATCACGAGTCTATTCACTTCCTCACCCCTACTGATTTCAACTGATGTCTGACTACACCTTCTCCCGTCGCCTTGCTCAACTGATCAAGCAAGTAGAGAATCACCCTAACCGTGATGAGATCATCAAGCTTGCACAAGAGCAACTGATCGACGATAGCGAATTCACAATCACAAACAATTGAGCTTGCCTACACCAGCACAGATCGACGAACAGGTAGCTCTAGAGCGAGAGCAGATCAGACAGGGCTTACAGCGCCTTAGAGACAACACTCAGAAGCTTCAGGATAAGAGCTATGCCAGTGCTACTGTGTACGGTGTGGCATCAATTGAGGCACTGCTACCTCCACTTGTTAAGTACATAGAGGAGACTATTGAGTATCGTATCAAGCGTGGTTCTGGTCATCAATTCGATATACTCAAGAACTATGTCACTCAACTAGAGCCACTTGCTGCTGCTTCTATTGCACTCAAGCTGACCTTTGATAAGGTGTTCTCTACCAAGCAAGGTAGTGATCAACTGCAAGCTGTATGTGATGGTATTGGCAGTGCTGTTGAGGCTGAGTGTCAGATGCGGCACTATGAGAAGACAGCTCCTGGTTTGTTAGCTGCACTCAAGAAGAACTACTTCCACCGTTCTATTGGTACACATCAGAAACTTGTTGTCATCCAAACGATGATGAACAGGTGTGATGTACAAGAATGGGTAACATGGGGTAGAGCTAATCGCATTAAGTTAGGTGCATGGCTACTTGACTGCATCATGCGTACTAGTGGTTGGTTCACCAAGGACTTACGTAGGGTAGGTAAGCAAACCTTTACGTTTGTTGTACCAACACCTGAGTTCCTTGCTATCAAGGATAAAGTCATGAGTGATGCTGAACTATTTGCACCACTTGCATGGCCAATGCTTATCGAACCAAACGATTGGACTAATGAACGCGCGGGTGGTTACCTACTCAATGAGGTGATGAGAGGTAACGAACTGGTGCGTAGAGGAGACTCCACCCGTGTACAGGGGGGCACCCCTCTAGACTTTCTGAACAAGATTCAGAAGGTAGCTTACCAAGTAAACCCCTTTATCTACGGGGTTGCTGAGCAGCTAACCAAGATGGAACGCTCAGTTGGTAAGTTCCTCCCAATCGTTCATCATCCTCTGCCTGCTAAACCTGCTGATATAGAAACTAACTATGATAGTCGCAAGGATTATCGGAGAAGAGCAGCAGAGGTTTTAAACATCCAAGCACAAGAACCTAAGAAGTCTTGTCGTACTAGGATGACGATGGAGGCAGCACATAGGTTCAAGGATAGAGAGAGGTTCTATTGTCCATGGTCATTTGACTATAGAGGTAGAGCATATCCTATTCCTGCTTTTCTAACACCACAAGATACTGACTTCGGTAAGTCACTACTTAGATTTGCTGATGGGTCTTATATGACACCTGAAGCTGAGTCGTGGTTAGCCTTCCAAGTTGCTACTAGTTATGGGTTGGATAAAGCCACCATGTCTGAGCGATTAGCTTGGGTGGAGAATAACATCACACTCATCAGTCGCATTGCTACTGACCCAATCGACTCTTTACCAGAGTGGGAGGCAGCAGAAGAACCTTGGCAATTCTTAGCAAGTTGTGAAGAGTATTATCATTGTGTGATCACAGCTGATAGACAATTCACGTCGTTGCCTGTTGCTGTAGACGCAACCTGTAGTGGCCTCCAAATCTTGGCAGGACTCGCAAGGGATAAGTCAACAGCTAAACTGGTTAACGTCCTTCCTGGTGATAAACCACAAGACGCCTATAAGGTAGTAGCTGAGGTCGCTATGTCCTCAGTACCTGAACGCTTACGTCCTCACCTAGATAGGAAGAAGACCAAGCGATGCGTTATGACTATTCCATATAATGCAAAGCCTTACTCCAACAGGAGTTACATCAAAGAGGCTTTCTTAGAGGATGGGATAGAGCTTGAGAAGGAAGAGCTAACTGAAGTTGTTAAAGCTATCAGGTTAGCTATGGATGTGGTCGTACCAGGTCCTATGGCTGTCATGAAGTGGATTGAGACTGAGGTAGCAGCTGCTGTAAAGCGTGGTGCACAATACCTTGAATGGACCACCCCATCAGGGTTTGTTGTACACCAGAAGCTTAACAAGAAGCAGTTCCAGTCTATGGAGCTACAGCTACTAGGTCGGTGTAAGATGAGCGTTGCTGTTGGTGATACCGATAAGGTAGACATCAACCACCACAAGAATGCTACTGCCCCTAACCTGATCCACTCACTTGATGCTAGCTTGCTACACTTGAGTGTACTACGCTTCGACGCACCTATTGCTCTTATTCACGATTCTGTGCTTTGTCGTGCAACGGATATGTCTACCCTATCCGCCATTGTACGAGAAACCTACATGCACTTGTTCGCAGAGCATGATTACCTACGAGACTTTGCACAACACATTGGTGCAGAGACTGACCCACCGATCATTGGTGATCTAGAACCAGAGACCGTGATCGAATCCACTTACTTCTTTTGTTAATGTCACAACCCATCCACGTTACTCAACAGCCTGTTATCCTTGAAGGTTATCAAGCTGTACTGAAACCATCTAAGTTCGGTTATTCACTGTCTGCACTACTGGACTCCCAGCTCATCGAAGCATTGGAGGAGGACCGTAAGGAAACACTTAAGTGGGCAGAGTCCAAACTGAAGAACCCTAAGCGTAGTGTCCTCAAGCCTGAACCCTGGGAAGAGGTTACTGAAGGTTCCTATAAGACTAAGTTCTCCTGGAATGAAGAGAACCGCCCACCTGTTGTAGACAGTGAGGGCACACCTATCACCAATGCTGACCTGCCTGTCTATAGTGGCAGCAAGGTTAAGCTTGCCTTCCGACAGAAGCCCTACATTCTCAAGGATGGTGTCACCTATGGCACTAGTCTTAAGCTTGTTGGTGTCCAAGTAGTAGAGCTTGGTGGTGGTGCTGGTATTGATCGTGGTGATCTTGGTGAGACTGAGGTAGCTGCACTGTTCGGTCAGACTAGTGGCTTTAAAGCTAGCTCGGTACCTGCTACTGTCACTGATGAGGCTAGTGAGGATGTTGTCGAGGATGACGACTTCTGATGGCATTCCGCTCAGGACTTGAAGAGAAGGTCGCTGATCTTCTCACCAACCTGGGTGTCAAATACGAATACGAATCAACCAAGGTACCTTACGTACTGCAATGCAACTACACGCCAGACTTCCTCCTACCTAACGGTATCTATCTAGAGACCAAGGGTCAACTAACGGAGGAGGATAGGCGTAAGATGAAAGCAGTCAAGGCAGCACATCCTGACCTTGATATTCGTTTCGTATTTCAGTCACCCCACAACAAGATCTACAAAGGATCAAAGACCACCTATGCTAAATGGTGTGAGAAGCATGGCTTCCAATACTGTTCCTTCCACTCGATTCCTATTTCATGGCTGACGTAAATAAGATCAGGCAGGTTGTTGCTGCGCTGATTGAAGCATTTGATAGCACCAGCTCACCTAATGATATCATCGAAGCATTCGAGGATGAACTCGATGCTTACGAACAACTGATCCAAACTTACCACCAAAAGTAATGCGCCCCACACAATACGGTTCTGTTGAGTATTATGCTGATGGCTTCAGTGACTACCTTGCTGATGTTGATAGCGCAAACCCAGCAACCACAGAGAATCTCATTCAAGGTTTCTATCAAGCACTAGACTCATGGTTCGAGTACCACGATGAGCAAGCACGAGAATATGCAGAACTCCGAAAGCGAGTTCGTCAGGCACTTACCGTGTGATAATTGTGGGTCATCTGATGCAGCTAGCCTGTACACAGATGGCCACACTTTTTGTTTCTCATGTAACGCCTACACCAAAGGTGATGGTGATGTTCACACTCATAAAATGTCCACCAATGTCCAACTCCGAGGTTCAGCCGAGCGGCTGCAAAAGCGGAACATCTCAGAAAAGGTTTGCCAACAATACCGAATCTACAAAGACGGAGACGTTCTACGCTTCTATTATTTCGACGATGCTGGAGTCGCTAAAGGCTGCAAGGTAAAGACAAAGAGTAAGCTATTCACTTATGAAGGAGAAACACCTGGAACACTCTTTGGACAACATTTGTTTCCCGCCACTGGAAAACGAGTCGTCATTACAGAAGGGGAACTCGATGCGGCTTCATGTAGTGAAGCTATGCCGGGGTGGCCGATGGTATCTCTACCTAGCGGTGCCGCTGCGGCCAGGAAGTCGGTTCAACGGGCTCTCCAATGGCTCCAGGGTTATGAGGAGATTGTCCTGTTCTTCGATAATGACGAGGCAGGCCGTAAGGCAGCGGAGGACGCAGCAGGCGTCTTACCACCTGGCAAGACAAAGATCGCAAGACTTGAGGAATACAAGGATGCGTCAGACGCGCTTCAAGTCAATGACACTGAAGCAATTCGTAGAGCGATTTGGGACGCGAAACCTTACCGTCCAGATGGGATCGTCGACGGAAAGTCTCTGCTCGATGTAGTAACAACACCAAACCCACCATCAGATCATGACTACCCCTTCGACGGTCTTCACCAGAAGCTACATGGGATACGGTATGGAGAGCTTGTCACAATTACTGCAGGCTCTGGTATTGGTAAATCCAGCTTCTGCCGTGAACTCGCAACTCACCTTCTTAATAACGGAGAACGAGTTGGGTACTTGGCGCTTGAAGAAAGTAACCGTAGAACCGCCCTGGGACTAATGTCCGCTGCTGTTGGTAAATCACTTCACCTTGGTAACCATGACCGAACTGCCCTCACCGAAGCTTATAATCACAGTCTTGCTAAGTGGAACCTGTTTCTTTTTGATGGCT
>Ga0102920_1000257_pt1 | contig 13077 bp, 7 predicted proteins | sample Colrivmeta1568A3_FD_78204 | JGI IMG/M metagenome (GOLD analysis project Ga0102920, IMG submission 78204) | Estuarine microbial communities from the Columbia River estuary - metaG 1568A-3 | ecosystem: Environmental > Aquatic > Marine > Intertidal zone > Estuary | place: USA: Columbia River Estuary...
CCGATCACATTCGAGACCAATTGCATCATCTCTGCAACAGGGTCGAATACAAGCATGCAGCCGGTTTTAGTCAGTCGACCCAATCAACCGATGCCACCCACGTTCAGTTGGTACGCCTACATAATGATTGCTGGATCACCTTGATCCAAGCAAATCGTTTCCTTTATGGCCAACCACACCGAATTGAAACCGAAGGGGATCTACTCTATGTATTGGCCGGATTGATCGATCGATTTTCGTTGAACTGGTCCAACATAGACATAAGCTTATCGGGCCAGTGGGCATTGGAGTCGGAGCTGATTGCCGCCTTAAAAAAACGTACGGAACGGATCGCCTATACAGATAGTCCTTTTTCGTTTTCCGAACCCGCGCATTGGTTTACTCCGCTCTACGATCTTTATATATGCGCATAATCAGTGGACAATTCGGCGGACGTCGTTTTCAGCCGCCTACGCACATGCCGCACACCCGGCCCACCACGGATCTGGCAAAGGAGGGGTTATTCAATAGTTTGCAGCATCAGCTTGATTTTGAAGACCTCAAAACCTTGGATCTTTTTGGAGGAACAGGCAGCATTAGTTATGAACTGGCATCTAGGGGTGTTGATGATCTCACCATCGTGGAAAAAGATCCCATCATGCATGCATTCATCTGTAAGACTGCCGAGCAATTGAAGATCGAAAACATACAGGTCATCAAGATGGATGTTTTTAAATTTCTTAACCAGACAACGGATCGGTACGATTTTATTTTTGCCGGTCCGCCTTATGCGCTAACCCAGATCGATGACCTCCCTAAGATCATCTGGGAGCGCGATTTGATCATGCCGGGCGGACGATTTGTGTTGGAACATACTCCTCGAAATAACTATGTCGGTTTTCCCGGTTACCAGGGGGAGCGGAATTACGGAACAACCATTTTTAGTACCTTTTTTGGCCGTTCCTGAGGTGCCGATTGGGGAAAATGCATGCTTTGATGCTCCATTTTTCGATTGACTACCTTTGCTTCACTTATCATCATGTTATTCCCCCGTATTTTTCTCCGATCCTTTCGGGTTTTGTTATTCCCGCTCGCAGTTTTGTACGGGATCGGTGTTCGTATTCGCAACTGGATGTTCGATCGAAACATTTTTTCCTCGGTGTCATTTGGATTGCCGTTGATCAGTGTGGGGAATTTGGCGGTGGGTGGTACGGGTAAATCTCCGTTCATTCAATATTTGGTCGATCTATTGGGCACCTCCAATCAGTTGGCCGTGCTAAGCAGGGGGTACAAACGCAGGTCACGTGGCTATTTGCTGGCGAAAGCAGATTCAACGGTCAATGAATTGGGTGATGAGGCTATGCTGTTGCATACCCGTTTTCCTGACCTGGCCATCGCGGTGGGAGAAAAGCGGTTGCTTGCCATTCCTCAGCTATTGCAAGACCGTCCGGATGTGAGTTGCATTCTACTGGACGATGCGCATCAGCATCGCTCGGTACGTCCAGGGTTGCAGATCTTGTTAACAGAATACGATAATTTGTATACACGCGATTATTTTCTGCCTACGGGCGATTTGCGTGATGAACGCCGCAGTGCGGTACGTGCCGATGTATTGGTTGTTACCAAATGCCCAGATGACCTATCTGTGCATCAAGCAAATTCAATTCGAAACGAGCTTCGTTCGTTGCCTCACCAACAAGTATTCTTTACTACCATGGCCTTGCAGCAGCCTCGATCTTGGCTGCAACCTTCTATGGAACGTACACCGATCGGACAGGAGATTCTGTTGATTACCGGCATAGCCAATCCCATCCCACTCAAGCAGTGGATGGAACGTGATGCATCGAGTTATCAGTTTTTGCCGTATTCAGACCATCATTTATTCAACATCGTTGACATCCGCGAAATCCGGAATCAGTATAAACGCCTGAACAATCCAGCTGCCTGGATCCTGACCACGGCCAAAGATGCGATTCGGTTGTTTCCGTATGAGAAAGAAATGCAAGATCTGCCGATATATATAACTGATTACAAGCATCGATTCCTGTTCGATGGGGAACAATTATTTCAAGCATACATTCAAAACTACATGGCTCGTTTTCGAGCGAATTGATCATGGGAAGAAAGAACAATAAACGAGTTAAGCAAACCCGGCAAGTGAGGTCGGTTCCCAATCTGCTGAAAGGCCATTTGGACATCACTCGATCGGGTATTGGCTATGTGCGTGTGGAAGGCATGGATATGGATATACTGATCCGTCCGGGCGATTTCAATACCGCCTTACATGGCGATACGGTGGAAGTCGGTGTCAAGCAAATTAAGGCGGGAGGTCGACGGATGCAAGGCGTTATTCGCCGAGTAATCAAGCGTCGTCGGACCGAGTTTATCGGACAACTGGAAGCGGGCAAGCGTCAGGTGTTTTTCGTGCCCGAATACGACAAGCCCATGCCCGATCTATTTATTCCCAGCAGCAAGCTGAACGGGGCTGTCCCAGGCGATCGAGTGTTGGTTCGTTTGATCGATTGGGAAAAAGAGGGTGGAGGTCGTCCGGTAGGCGAAGTACTTTCTGTATTGACGGAGGAGAACACCCAAGAGGTGGCCATGAAGAATCTTCTGTTGGATGCTGGATTTCCGTTGTCTTTTTCTGACGAGGCCCAGGAAGTGGCGGCCCGCATTTCCGATCGGATCTCGGACGAGGAGATCGCCGTGCGTCGGGATTTCAGAAACGTTTTCACGGTTACCATCGACCCGGTTGATGCGCGTGATTTTGATGACGCCTTATCCATACAACCACTAACGGGGCCTTGGATGGAGTTGGGCGTACACATTGCCGACGTAAGTCATTATTTGGAGGCCGGAACGTCGTTGGATGAAGAGGCTTTTGAACGAGCTACTTCGGTGTATTTGCCCGATCGGGTATTGCCCATGTTGCCGGAGCACATTTCCAATGAACTTTGTTCGCTACGTCCCAAGGAGGACAAACTCACCTTTTCGGCCGTTTTCGAGATACATGCCGAAAGCGGCGAGGTTCGTCATTCTTGGTTGGGTAAGACTGTGATTCATTCCAACCATCGGTTCACCTATGAGGAAGTCCAAACCATCATTGAACAGGGGAGTGGTTTGCATGCCGATTCCATTTTGGTGTTGAATCGGATGGCCCGACAATTGCGTGCTCAACGATTTGCCAACGGAGCCATTAATTTCTCCTCCCAGGAAGTACGATTCCGATTGGATGAACAGGGGACGCCATTGGGGATCACCATTAAGGAAAGTAAAGAAGCGCATCAGCTCATTGAAGAATACATGCTGCTGGCCAATCGCGTGGTAGCCGAATTTTTGGGAAAGGTCAAAGTGCAAGACAAAACCCTGCCATTTCCGTATCGAACACACGATGATCCCGATCGCGAAAAACTATTGCCCTTTGTAGCTTTTGCCAAGAAATTTGGACATCGTTTCGATCTTTCCTCACCCGAGGCGATCACCGACTCCTTCAACCAACTATTGCAAGATGTTCAAGGAAGGCCCGAGCAGCACGTGCTGGAACAATTGGGTATTCGAACTATGGCCAAGGCCAAGTACACGGTAGAGAACATTGGACACTATGGGCTGGGATTTGAGCATTATTGCCATTTTACCTCCCCGATCCGGCGCTATCCCGATGTGCTGGTGCATCGACAACTTTTTGAGGTGCTTAATAAAAAGGCACAAATCGATAAAAAGATGGCCGATAAATGCATCCATTGCAGCGACCGAGAGCGGGCAGCCATGGAAGCGGAACGAGCGGCCAATAAATACCTGCAGGTTCGGTACATGCAACAGTTCCTGGGTCATGAGTTCGAGGGCGTGATCAGTGGGGTGGCCAGTTTTGGGTTCTGGGTGGAAACCGTTGAGCATAAATGCGAGGGGTTGGTATCGGCACAGTCCTTGTATGAATGGGATGATTTTCGCCACCTCGAATCCGACTACTGTTTACAGGGTATGCGTACGGGAATCCGCTTCAGTATGGGAGACAAAATCCGCATTCGGGTTGTATCCGCAAATCTGGTCAAACGTCAATTGGATTACGAATGGGTTTCCGACCAGCAGGTATCTCCGAAAAAAACAAGTGCGCGTAAGCCAAAAACAACCAAATGATGGTTAATTTGTCGCATGCGATCCTTTGAGGAATTATCCCTGTCATTTTCAACGCGTTTTGAAACGGACCATTTTCCGACAACGCCCGATACCTTGTATGGCCCCAATCGTTATTTTTTAAAACTGGGTGGCAAGCGGGTTCGTCCGGTTCTTTGCCTGATGGGCCATGAACTATTCGATGAACTAAATGAAGACACCTGGCAGCTGGCTACTGCGGTAGAGCTGTTTCATAATTTCACGCTGATCCATGACGACATCATGGATCAAGCTCCTCTGCGTCGCGGACTTCCAACTGTGCACACCAAGTTTGGTGTAAATACCGCCCTGCTTTCCGGTGATGTAATGCTCATAAAGGCCTACGAGTACGTGAGTCGTATTTCGACTAAGCATCAGTCGGAGGTTCTGCATCTGTTCAACCAAACGGCTCGAGAGGTTTGCGAGGGTCAGCAATTGGATATGGATTTTGAAAATCGTGATCAGGTTGCGATTGACGAATATTTGCGGATGATCGAACTAAAGACATCCGTTTTGTTGGCAGCCAGTTTGCAATTGGGCTCCATGCTTGGTGGTGCTACTCAACGAAATCAGGAGCGCCTGTACGAGTTTGGTCGAAAACTGGGCTTGGCTTTTCAGGTTCAGGACGATTACCTCGATGCATTCGGCGATCCGGAAAAATTTGGCAAACAAGTGGGCGGGGATATCCTGGCTAATAAAAAGACTTTTCTATTGATTCATGCCCTGGAGGTGGCTGATCCGTCCACCAAAGCCGAGCTCATGCAATTGATGCAAGAAAATCCGGCCGATAAAGTAGCGCGTATTCTGGGAGTCTTTCGGAAAACCGGGGTAGATGCCTGGGCCTTGGAGCTCAAAAAAAGATTCTTGAATGAAGCCATGTCGGCACTCGATGACATAGCCGTTTTGTCTGTGCGGAAGAAACCACTGATCGACCTGGCTCATTATTTGATCCAGCGGGAACACTAAAAAAAGCCTTTCATGTTATCAAAGCTATTTCGAAAAAAATCCATTGAATCCATTCAAGCCCAATACGATGAGCAGCAACGAACCGGTCAGGGATTGCAGCGCATCCTGGGTGTTCGGGATCTGACCTTTTTGGGTATTGCTGCGGTTATTGGTGCCGGTATTTTTTCAACCATCGGAGGTGCCGCCTTTCAGGGTGGCCCCGGTATTACCGTTCTGTTTGTCCTCACGGCCATTACTTGCGGGTTCTCGGCCCTTTGCTATGCCGAGTTTGCCAGTCGGGTGCCAGTGGCTGGCAGCGCTTACACATACTCCTATGTTACGTTTGGCGAGTTGATCGCCTGGATCATCGGTTGGGCCTTGATCCTCGAATATGCCATCGGAAATATGGTCGTAGCGATTTCTTGGAGTGGTTATTTCAACAATTTACTGGTGAACATTTTTCACATTCATCTTCCTGGATGGTTATTGATTGATCCGGAGACCGCCACATCTGCCTATTCAGAATCTGTAAAGGCTTTAGCGAATTCTGCCTCAATTGTCGATCCCGCCAAATTGGCGAGTTACCGATATGCCGTAGAGGCCTTCGAACAGGCTCCGATGTTGATGGGTTATAAGATCTTCTTTAATCTTCCTGCACTCTGTATTGTTTTGTTGGTCACCTGGCTTTCCTACATTGGAATCAAGGAGAGTAAACAATCGGCCAACGCGATGGTATTATTTAAGATCGGGGTGATCATTTTTGTGATCGTTGCCGGTGCTTTTTTTGTCGACACCAATAATTGGCAACCATTTCTGCCCAATGGTTTTGAAGGAGTTTTGAAAGGGGTTTCGGCTGTTTTCTATGCCTACATCGGTTTTGATGCGATCTCCACCACCGCAGAAGAGTGTAAGGATCCCAAAAGGGATATGCCACGTGGAATGATCTATTCCCTGTTGATCTGTACCGTCTTGTACATTCTGATCACCTTGGTGTTAACCGGCATGGAAAGCTATCAACGTTTTGAGGGAGTGAACGATCCGCTGGCATTTGTGTTCGAAAACCGTGCGCCTTGGATCGAGAAGATCGTTTCGGTCAGTGCCATCATCGCCACTACTTCCGTATTGTTGGTATTTCAGATCGGTCAGCCTCGGATCTGGATGAGCATGAGTCGAGATGGTTTATTACCCAAGAAATTCCAGCAAGTACATCCTAAATATCAAACACCCGGATTTGCAACCATCGTGACCGGTGTTTTCATCGGTATTGGCGCCATGCTGATTCGTAGCGGACTGGTCACTGATTTAACAAGCATCGGCACTTTATTTGCGTTTGTACTTGTTTCAGCGGGTGTACTCTTCTTACCCCCGCGTAAAGCTGAGCCCGGAAAATTCTCTTTACCCTACATCAACGGCCAGTGGTTAATTCCAGCCCTCTTTGTTTTGTTGATCTATTTATTCCGCGCACGATTGACGGAGATATCCAGTTTGATCAGTGCGGGTGAATCAGGTAGCATTACGTTGGTACAGGGGTTGTTTTTGCTCTATATCTTGATCGGGTCGATCCTGAGTGTGCTGACCTTCATGCGTCGATATTCTTTCATACCGATCATGGGCGTGATGTCGTGTATGTACCTGATGATCGAGATCCCCGCCATCAGTTGGATCTGGTTTTTATTCTGGATGGGTGGGGGATTATTGATCTATTTCCTGTATGGATACCGGCACAGCCGGTTGGGCCAATAAGTCCATTTCAGATCCGCCAGGGGGATTTCGTATTTTTGTCCCGCTACAAGCCAGACCATCGATCCCGCGCTTCCAGTGGGGTAGGAAAGTCCGGACAGCATAGAGCGATGTACCGGTGAATAGCCGGGTTCCGCGCAAGCGGAAACAGCCAGTGCCACAGAAAATAACTACCGGTCGGGCAACCGAACGGCAAAGGTGAAAACGTAGGGTAAGAGCCTACGGGGGTCGCGGGTGACCGGGATCTTGGGTAAACCTTGCATGCTGAAATGCCATGTATAGTACCGTTTGAGGGCGGCTCGCCCGAGGTACAGGGTAGGCAGCTCGATTCCGTTGGGTAACCTTCGGAACAGATAAATGATGGTCCTCGACCGAATCCGGCTTATCGGCTTGTAGCATTTTTTACCTTACAACGGTTATCTTCGCACCATGACAATCGAGAAATTACAGGATATGCGGTCCCGCGTTACCGGGATAAGGAGGTTTCTTTGACGTCGAGAACCGACTATATAAAATCGCACAAGACAAGCAGCTTTCGCTGAGTCCCGGTTTTTGGGACGACAACAAGCGTGCCACCGAGATTCTCAAGAACATCAAGCTTAACGAATACTGGGTAAATCTGTTTGAATCGACCGAAACGGCCGTGGAAGATTTTGCCGTGCTGTTTGAATTCTGGAAAGCCGGCGATGCTACCGAAACAGAAACACTGGAGGCATTCGATAAGGCCGTGAATCAGATAGATGATGCGGAGTTCAAGGCCACCCTCAACGAGCCGGAAGATGAACTACCGGCGGTCTTACAGATCAATTCCGGGGCAGGTGGTACGGAAAGCCAGGATTGGTCAGAAATGCTTGCCCGGATGTACCGGATGTATGGGGAACGCCAGGGATGGAAAGTCACCGAATTGGATTGGGTATGGGGAGATGGGGCAGGTATCAAGACGGCCACGTTGCAATTTGACGGTCCTTTTGCCTACGGATTTCTAAAAGGAGAAAGCGGCGTGCATCGGTTGGTACGCGTTTCGCCTTTTGATAGCAATGCACGACGACATACCTCCTTTTCCTCAGTCTTTGTCTATCCATTGGTCGATGACACAATCAACATTGAGATCAGAGATGCCGATGTAAAAATGGAAACTTCCCGCAGTGGGGGTGCGGGTGGACAGAACGTAAACAAAGTAGAGACCAAGGTTCAACTGACCCACTTACCCTCTGGCATGGTGGTGGTTTGCCAAACCGAACGAACCCAATTGGGCAACCGCGAGAAGGCTATGCAAATGTTGAAAAGCCGGTTGTACGAGGAAGAATTGCGCAAGCGCAATGAACTGAAGGATGCGACAAATTCCAAAAAGAAAAAGATCGAGTGGGGGAGCCAGATCCGCTCGTATGTTTTTCATCCCTACAAAATGATCAAAGATCACCGGACCGATTTCGAGACCGGAAACATACAACCTGTTATGGACGGTGAACTGGATGGTTTCATCAAGGCCTTCTTGATGAGCGAAAAAGAAGCAGAGTCCTGATTACTCAACCCTACACGAATTACGGTTGCCCCTCCCTTTTTTTCCGATTACACGATGAATCTTTACGGTAGCCCTAGTCGTATTACTACCATTTGTATAAATCTATCCGGCTTGTCGGTAGAATGATGCTCGTCTATTTATTTGAAAATCAACAGTATGGGTTAGGGTATTCAAAAGCGGTTTTTATTGAATTCCAATTGCCTAACGAAACTCAGTCGATTACAGGATGGGGTCGGTTTTTTTCGGATCGGGTTGGAGTTACTTTCATGTGATCCAGCATCTAACCCATTTATGAACCTTAAAAACATACAAGACCCTAGCTCTCCCAATCGGGATTTGTTTTTATTGGAGCGATCCTCTTGGATTCGTTTGTTCATGATATTGTTGCTGATCATACTTCAATGGTCACTTCGTGCTCAGCCACCTACTCGAATAAAAACAACGATCGAGGCCTCTTTGCGCAATCAAGTTGAGCAAACGATTCGAGCCAGTAGTCGCAAGTTTCAGATCATACCCAATTCCGGGCAAGAAGGACTGCCTACTTCCGTTCTCGGATATTTTACCACCGATCGTTCTTTTGTTTTCATACAACATGACCGGCTACGGGTCATGATCCTAGAGACCATTGAATCTGAAAGCCATACACCGAATGTGGACGGAGCGCGATTCATAGCCGGACCCAGTGAGATGAAGTATCGCTTTTTTGATCTGGTATTTGAAGGAAGTTCCCCGTTTTCTGAATTGGAACAAAAACATCCCTTTGAAACTCGCCGTAACTATCTTCATACAGTTGGAAGAAGTAATGCCGTTCCCAGTTACGGGGAATGGGTTCTGAAAAATGTATATCCCGGAATTGATATCCGTCTGTATAGCCAACAGCAAGGTCATTTAGAGTTCGACTGGATCCTTTGGCCAGGTGCTGACCCCGGTAAAATTCAGATGCGTTTTGAAGGAAATTCCGATCTGGCATTAACCGAAAATGGGGCGCTTCGCGTGGGTCTGGGTAATGGGCATTATGACATGAATCTGCCCGAAAGCTATTCTGTTCTACCGAGTGGCAAAAAGGCTGTCGACGTTCGATTCCAACTGAAAGGAACCGATGCCGTCGAATTTCAGATCAAGGACACCTACGATCTGAGCCAGCCGTTGGTGATTGATCCAGATCTAATTTGGGGCATCTTTTTCGATGGGGCGAGTGCAAGCTTCGATGAATATTTGTACGCAATAGAAAAGAATCCGGTTAGTGAATTAATCTATTGTGCCGGTGCTGCAAACTTGCAAGTTTCTACTGTTTATGCCGCTTCCTTGAGTGGCGCCTACGATGGTACCTTTTCTTCCAATCCCGACGCTTTTATCTATGCCTTGACACCCGATGGTCAAACGGTTAAATACGCCACCTATTTAGGCGGAACTGGATCTGATATTGCCATTGGGCTGGCCGTTTATGATACGGCCGTTTTTGTGACCGGATATACGGCGTCCAGTGCTTTCCCGGTTACAGGCAATGCTTGGGACAATAGCTATGGAGGCAGCATCGATGGATTCATAACCGTGCTGAATGATTCTTTGAATCGGATTGTTTATTCAAGCTTTTTGGGAGCTTCCGGCACCGATTATGCCTATACGGTGCGTGCAACGGGTGCCGATGCTTTTGTGATCTCCTTGCAGGTTTCTGCCGCATTGCCAATCGTAAGCCCGCAGAATTATTTATTGGGCGCAGCCGATGCAACTTTTGGCGGAAGCAATGAAGCATGGATCGGACGATTTTATAACTATAATCAATTAAGTTTTGGAACCTACGTAGGCGGAAGTGATGTAGATCAAATCAATGATTTCCAAGTTTTATCTACTGGATCGATCCTATTTGTCGGTTACACCAAATCAATCGCTGAGGTCAATTCAAGCATTACCCACAACAACAACACACGAACCGATGCTTTATTTGGTCGGATCGATGTTCGAGAAGGGCAGGCCATTTTCCAATACATCGAAAAATTCGGGGGAAACAATACCGATAATGCTTGGGGGATTACCTGTTTAGGTGATTCGATTTCCATTGTAGTCGGACAAACTACATCCAGCACCGGTTTCCCGCTGGGTACGGGTACCCCTTTTCAGGCTGTAAACGGCGGAGGTACGGAAGCATTCATAGCTCGATTCAACAACAACGGGGGCGGCTACAAAGCAAGTTATGTAGGTGGAAGCGGAACCGACATTTTGGTAGCCGTAAGGCCGATCATTCTGGGCGGGCGAATTGTGTTGATGAGTTTCGGAACTACAACTTCGACCAACTTACTCGTTAATAATTACAACGCTGGCACGTTGTATAGCCCAACCAATGGGGGCGGGCAGGACATGATGTTCCTGATCTGCGATCAACAGCTGGAGACCAAGTATTACCTATCCTATATTGGCGGATCGGCCAATGATTATTTGGGTAAAACAGGTGTTCCATGGGGAAGTAATCACATGTATTACGACAGCACGAAATTCGTTTTGTATGTGGGAACGACGACCCATAGCTTAGAAACAACCCATAATACACGGTTTGTAGGAAGAAATCCTATCTACGCGCCTTATCAAGGTCTTCCCATTTTTGATGCGGTTAAATCCAATGGATCCAACGATGCTCATTTGGTCTTTGCCATTGAGATCCGTTCTTTCATCATCTCGGTTCTTGCTTCTGAATGGATGGACCTCAAAGTGCACGCCAACGCAGCATGCAAACCCGTGCTAACTTGGTCTACTTCCGATGAAATGGATGTTTCCTCTTTTGAGATCCAGCGCAGCTACGACGGCATTCATTTTCGGACGATCCAAACACTGGGTGGCAATGCTTATTGGTACCCTTATACCGACAATCAGATTGATCCTCAAATGAATCAGGCAATCTATCGGATCATGGCGAATAGCCACAAAGGGACTCAGTATTTCAGTGACGATCGACTGTTCAGAACCTGTAAAAAAAATCGGCCAGGCTTTGAGGTTTACCCAACGTGGGTTAAGGATCACATTACGATTCGAGATGATGGGGGTAGGGTTCGAAGGACCCTGCGGGTTGTGATGATCAATGAACTGGGTGTTCGTGTTCAGCAATGGGATTTTCATACCGGTGAGGGCCCCCAGGTGTTGACGTTCAACCGACCACTTTCCAAAGGCACCTATTATTTGATCATACAGGATTCTGAGCGCGGGGATCTGCTCCATCGTAGTCGCCTGATCGCCATGAAATGAGTACGTGTTCCTATCTTCGCTTAACAAGCGAATCACATGTCAATCGGAACCTTTTATTATCCCTTGCCCACGAATGAGCCGGTATTGAATTATGCACCCGGTAGTGCCGAAAAAATGGCCCTAAAAAAGGCGCTCAAGGAGTTGAAGTCCACCACGATGGACATTCCCATGTACATTGGTTCCAAGGAAGTGCGAACCGGGAAAAAGGCCGACATACGTCCCCCACACGAGCACGCCCATGTCCTGGGACAATTTCACATGGGGGAGGAAAAACATGTGAAACAAGCGATTGACGCAGCCTTGGAGGCGCGTTCGGCCTGGTCGAATATGTCTTGGGAACAACGCGCACACATCTTTTTGAAAGCGGCCGATCTCTTGGCTACTAAGTATCGCCCATACATCAATGCCGCGACCATGTTGGGTCAGAGCAAAAACGCCTTTCAGGCTGAGATCGATGCGGCTTGTGAGTTGATTGATTTTCTACGTTTCAATGTTCATTTCCTTTCGGAGATCTACAAACAACAACCCATCAGCGGCCCCGGTATGCACAACCGATTGGAGTATCGTCCGCTGGAAGGGTTTGTGCTGGCCATCACCCCATTCAATTTTACTGCCATTGGGGGCAATTTGCCAACATCGGCAGCACTCTGTGGCAATGTGGTCGTATGGAAGTGTGCCTATACCCAAATTTATTCCGCTCAATTATTTATGCGGATTTTAAAAGAGGCAGGATTGCCCGATGGGGTGATCAATCTGATTTATGTGAGTGGCCCTACGGTGGGCGGAGTCTGTTTCAATCATCGGGATTTTGCCGGTGTTCACTTTACCGGATCGACGGGTGTTTTCAATAATATGTGGGAGACGATTGGCAAGAATATGTCTCTTTATAAATCCTATCCGCGCATCGTCGGTGAAACGGGTGGGAAGGATTTCGTTTTGGCACATGCTTCAGCGAATCCGGATGTGGTGGCCACAGCCTTATTGCGGGGTGCTTTTGAATACCAGGGGCAAAAATGTTCCGCCGCCTCCCGAGCCTATATTCCTTCCAACATAGCAGAGGCCGTCAAAAAGAAATTGACAGAAGGTGTGAAGAGTTTTCAAATGGGATCGGTAGAGGATTTTCGCAATTTCATCAATGCGGTTATCGATGAGAAGAGTTTTGACAACATCAAACGCTACATTGATGCTGCCAAGAAAGATCCCAAATGTCAGATTTTGGTAGGGGGTAAATGCGATAAGAAAAATGGTTATTTTATTCAGCCTACTGTAATTGAAACGAAAAATCCACGTTCGTTGACCATGTGCGAGGAGATCTTTGGACCGGTGTTGACGATTTATGTCTATCCCGCCGGACAATTTGAAAAAGCAATGGATCTGGTCGACAATACTTCACCCTATGCTTTAACGGGCTCTATCTTATCTCAAGATCGTGGCGCAATCGATCGAGCAACCACTCGGTTACGTCATGCAGCCGGTAATTTTTACATCAACGACAAACCCACGGGTGC
>Ga0102920_1000280_pt1 | contig 12603 bp, 14 predicted proteins | sample Colrivmeta1568A3_FD_78204 | JGI IMG/M metagenome (GOLD analysis project Ga0102920, IMG submission 78204) | Estuarine microbial communities from the Columbia River estuary - metaG 1568A-3 | ecosystem: Environmental > Aquatic > Marine > Intertidal zone > Estuary | place: USA: Columbia River...
CCATTGATGCTGTTCCCAAAGCATATGCAATAGGTTTTCTTTTCCGCGGTAGCCGTGTGCTTCGTAGGGTAGCACCACGTATCGGGTTGTGCCGCCATGGCCTTTGATCGCATTGTAAAAACGCTCAGTTTGGATCGGGAAGGTACCCTGGTTGTCGTCCATCTCGCCATGGATCAAGAGGATCGGGGTTTTGATCTTGTTGGCGTAACTGAACGGACTCATGTCCAAATACAAATTCGGTGCTTGCCAGTAGGTTCTGTCCTCGTTCTGAAACCCAAACGGAGTCAGCGACCGATTGTAGGCCCCACTGCGGGCGATCCCGGCCTTGAATAAATTGGTATGCGAAAGAAGATGAGCGGTCATGAATGCTCCATAGCTATGACCACCTACGGCCACCCGATTTTTGTCACCCACACCCATATCGAAAAGTTTATTGATCGCAGCCTCGGCATTCATCTTCAACTGCTGAATGAAATCATCGTTGGGCTTTTTATCGGCACTGGTGGCCACGATCGGCATCTCCGCATTATCAAGTACCGCATAGCCTTGCGTTACCCAGTATATCGGGCTTCCCCAACTGAGGGTGGTAAACCGATCTTTTGAACCACGCACCTGAGCAGCATCGGCTGCCGAATTGAACTCCCGCGGATAGGCCCACATGAATACAGGTAATGGACCATCCTTAATGCGATCATATTCCTTGGGCAGATATAGATCACCGGTCAGGTCCACTCCGTCGGCCCGCTTGTATTGGATCTTTTCTTTGCTGATTCCTTCCAAGGCCGGGTAGGGGTTTTTGAATTCGGTCAACGCTCGATCCGCGATCCGGGCAATGAGATCTTTTAGATAATAGTTCGGTACTTCTTTCTGTGTTTCCCGACGGGTGATCAGGGTCAAGCGTTGTGGATCCAATACATCAACAATGGTTTCAAATACACCTTCATTGCAGCGCCAGAGTATGTCATTCTGTTTGGTATTCAAATCGTACTTGGATAGGAAAGGGAGATCTCCTTTGGGGGAGGATCCGGTATTGTTGATCATGAGGAGCTTGAAGCCGTTTTCGATCGGCGCGATCACCGATCGTCCCCATTTGTTTTTCGCTGTGTACGGTTGCCCTAGGTCGCTGTAGGCATCCGTCGTGGATCGTTCGTAAAGTAAGGTAGTGGTACCGCTCGATGGGTTGTATGTATGAACACGGGTTTTTTGTTTACCCGATAATCCTTCGCCGATCAATGCCAAATTATCCGTTCCCCAGGTGATGCCTCTGAAACGCCATTGTGTTTTGAACAATTCCTTGGCTTCTCCCTGAAAAGGGGCCGGGAGTGCATAAACGGCATCGTGGAAATCCACGTTGGTTTTAATGAGTCCGCTATCGAGGGGTTTGCACCAGATGACGGTAGCGGCCGCGTCATCGCGCCATTCAAAATTTCGGACTACGTCTTGCACATTATCAAAACCAGAAGGTGCCCCTTCGCCAGAAGGCAATTCAGCCAATTGTTTGATGAGCTTGCCATTCTGGTCGGAGAGGCTCACCGAAGAGGGGAACTGCTGTGCCGGCACTAAATACGAAAAGGGTTTACGGATGGTGCGCGTCATCAGATAATTCTTATCGGGCGAAACACTGACCGAGGCATAGATCGAGGGTTTGCCAATCTTGATCTCTACTCCACTTGTGTTTTTCACCAACTGTGCGGTGGCCAAGAACTCGAAGAGTTGCGCATCGTAGGGACTTTTGATCAGATCCTGGTAGGTGCGAATGGGAGCCGCTTTGCCATAGTTTTCTTGCATAGCTGGGCCAAGTGGGGTGATCGGCCGTTTGGGAGCCGCCGATGCCGGTTGCAGGGTGGTTTTGTATAGCAGGGTTTGGTCGTTCAACCAGGAGAATGAAGCGCCTAAGACGGTATTTAGCGGACGTTGATTGATCTTCTTGGCCGTTTGTGTGGCCACATCGATCACATAGAGATCGACTCGATTTGCGCTGGAATGGGTGAAAGCGATCTTGGTTTGGGCCGGATTCCAGGTCGGTTGTCCGGCTAGAAGTCCGATGGGCAGTCCTTTTACCTGAATCTGATTATTCTGCCGGATGTCTTTCAGGATGAAATTATTGATGTAGTTCTGTCTGCTCGGTGAAAAATTTGCCGGGTTGATGCGGAGACCGGCGATTCGGGCTTCCGGTTGTCCCAATTCTTCCACGGTCGGATAGCTGTTGCGTTCGATCAGCAACATCCAATGAGCCTTGTCATCGATGCTGACGGATGGCGTGGGCTTGGCCAGCAGCAGGTCGGACATTGCCGTTGGAGGTGTTTGATAACCGATCGGGTCTTGTGAAAAAATCGGGTAACTGCTAAGAAGTATAAGAAGAATGGATAGCAGGAAAATGTTCTTACGCATGGCATGGATGTTAGGCCATGAAGTTATGAATGGGAAACGATTTAGGAGCGACGAGTCCGACTGAAAAATCCATGCATGACTTGCATGTGCGGAATGGCCAAAATAGAAAGGCCTACAAAGAAGATGAATAGTCCGTTGCTGTAATCGTAATACCGATCGATCAGAAAGTACAGGCCTACGAGGATCACAAAGGCCAGTCCGGCGAATAAGATGGTTTGCGGCGTAATGTATTTCCGCATGTATTGAAGCGTGGAAAATTGAGCTTCTTGGCGGATGGCCTGGATGGAAAGGGTTGAATGCCAAAGACCAAAGTAGAAAGCAAAGCCGATGAGAAAGGGAAGATTGGCGACCAGGTATTGCACCAGTACCAAGACCATGATGCGGAAGAAAAGCATTTCATCTTTCTTGGAAAAGATCAGCAGCAATAAAAGAGAGCTAAACAACGTACTTCGGTAAATGGCATCAAAATGTTCGATGGCCCAACCGAGCAGGTCATAGCGTTGAATAAAGTTTCCGATTTCGGGGATGTATCCGATCAACTCGGTGTGGTGGCCGAGCAACAACAAGACAAAGGTAGAGGTGCCATACAGGAAGACGGACAGGGTCTTTCCCAAGGTGTGTAGTTTGAACTCTTGCAGGTCGGTTTCACCGAAGTGAAGGGCCGATAAGACCAAGAATAAGGTAAGGGCGATGGGTGGCCAGATCCATAGCAGTAGGAATAAAAGGGACTGACCTACATAAAAAAACAAGAAACGATTCAGCGAAAACCGAACGTGTTGGTTATTTCGAGCATTGTGTTGGGCTACGATAAAGTCCAAGGCGCCATGAGGAATACCCAGTCCAACGATGGTTAAAATGAAAAATCCCCATTGCCAAGGCTGGGGGAGGGAGGTTTGTCCGCACAACAAGGCCAAAGCCCATCCAAAGGCCAATAGGTAGAGTTGCGAGCGGAAAGGGAGACTCATAGAAATAGAAAAACCGGGGTACTGAAGTTCCCCCGGTTTTTTCTTGAACTAGATTAGGAGTTCGAGCGACTCAGACTATAGATCACCAAACCGAAGCCAATCTTGTTGATGGCGTCAGCGATGTTGTAGTACAGGTCGATGTTGCCCAACGCAGAGAAGGACTCGTACCACTGGCCTGCACCGGTTCCGGCGAGGTAACCCAGCGGATAGATCGCCCAACCTACCAATACGAACCATCCGAGTACGGAGTTCGCTTTGGCAACAGCAGGTCCAGCAGCCGCAGCCAATTTCTTGACATCGCCCGCCCAGATCAGGTACACGATGTAGAAATAAGCAATGGCAGATACGGTACCCCACAGTGTAGCGTTGGTGTTATCGGCAGCGCCGCCAACTTCTCCGAGGTAACCAGTAACCAGCATCACGACAGCCGCGAAGATTAATTTCCAGAGCAGATCGATCTTCGCACCAGCCTTTTTAGTGATGAGGTAAAACTCCACGCACATCAGAGGAACGGTTAACAACCAATCCACATAACGGAAGAACGTGGGTGATTCGTGATTCGCCATGTAATAGTCGCGCATGTAATAGTAATGCACGGCGGCGATGAAGGTGATCAATCCTGAAACCAGGAGCGATGTTTTCCAAGCTTTGTCGGTGTTGCTGATCTCAAAGAAGAAGAACACTGACGCAGCCATCATGGCCATACAGCCGATGAAGAAGGTGAACGAAACGTAGTCGGTTGGGTCGATCTTCGACACATCCGCTAACAGTGTGATGTCCAATAAAGCTGACATACGAGTTGGGTTTGGTTAAGAAAAATGTTTGACAAGCTGTTACAAGTTAACTTAAACAAGACCTGTTAAGAAAAGTTCATTTTTTCTGATATCTACGTGATTACACCGATAAAAAATAATCAAGTTATTGATGATCAAACGGTTAATTATTATTTTGTTTAGGATTGGCTGCCCGCTATTTAATCAGTTTATGGGCTTTGCATTCGTTCGTATAGCATTGATAATCCATGTGTTAAAAAACGCTGCATTCTTTTTTAAGTAGACCGTGCGTTGTGGATAAGTCCTACATTAATGTTTATAAACTGATTTAGTTGGAAAAGTGGAGATTGAAAAGAGAAACAGAAACAGAAAAACTTGTTTATGCCGCCCATTTTTCTTTTTCCTGGTAGGCCATCAGCACCAACATCGCACCCAGTAAAAGGGCGGTCACGTGTATCAAATACAGTTCCCGGCTGAGCATCAACTCCCCCAAGACCCATCCAATCAGGCAGTAGCCCCCGAGTATCACACGATCGTATTGGCGAGGTTTGTCATTCAGCAAATTCAAGAACCCCCAGAAGTTGGTACTGCCAACCAATATCATGAAGAGTAGTCCGGGGACTCGAAAATCCCGAAAAGGAGTTCCAGCCAACCATTGATGGGGCCAGAGTAGGGCATCCTGGTTGGGCATTAAGATGAGGAATAGGCCGGTAAATGAGGCCAACAGACTAACCACCAAACTCAGCAATAATAAAAGCGTATGTAACATTATGATCCTTTTCTTTTATAGGTGCCGATCAATTCACCATAGGCTAGAATATGTCCAGCCATGGCTTTTTCTAAATCTCTTTGACGCGTCCTGCCCGGTAATATCATCTGGGCATCAAGCGCATATACTTTAAAGTGATAATGGTGTAAACCCGCATGTGGGCAAGGGCCATCGTATCGATTTTCCAGAAAATCATTCAATCCCTCTTCGCCATGCTGGTGATTTTCTCGAACAGTATGGGTGATTGGAATATTCCAAGTCAACCAATGCGACCAAGTGCCAATGGGGGCATCTGGATCGTCGACAATAATGGCCAAGCTTGTTGCTTCGGTGGGTATGTCTTGGATGTGCAGGGGGGGATTAATGTTCTCCCCATCACAGGTGTATTTATTTGGAATGCGGGATCCATCGGAGAAAGCCGGACTGGAAATCGTTAGCAGCCGGTAATCAATGGCTCGGGTCAGCGCGGTTGATCTGGTAAGGGTTGTCCTCATGGTCAATGTTTTATAGTGAACGGGGCGCATCCGGATCATCCGATTCATCCCGTAGCGTTCGCTCGTCTTCCGATTCCCAAGGCAATTCATCCGGATCGATTGACTCATCCAACGGCTCTTCCGGATCCGTCTTTTCTATGTCCGAGCCATGTGGAATAGGTCGACTGAATTCGGGCGACACATGTACACCATGCTTGGGAGGGGGTACTATGTTTGAGGAATTGATTTTATTTCTCTTGGTCATTTTCTATCTGATTTCGTTCAGGCTGTAAAGCAAAACAAGTAATTATTCAAGCCATTATTTCGACATATAGGTCAACTCAATTCCTGACGCTCATCAGCTTGACTACAGTTCTTCGGGATTAGGTTTGAATGAACTATGAATGGTTCCCTTACACAACTGGAAATGGACAATTTGCTGCATAGTCAACTGATTGGGCGGTTGGCTTGCCTGCAAGGGGATGAGCCCTACATTGTACCTATGGCTTATGCCTATGAAGGCAATCAGATCCTGGGGCAGACGAGCCCGGGGCTTAAACTCAACATACTTCGTCAGCATCCGAAGGTTTGCTTCGAAGTAGATCAAATGATTGATTTGCGCAATTGGAAGAGTGTAGTACTATTCGGGACCTTTCGGGAGATCCAAGAGACCCAAATCAATCCATCCCGTCAGTGGTTGTTCGATCGGATTTTTCCTTTGAGTACGCCGGCGGAAATGCATGGATATGGGCATCCGGTCGACTCTGCCATGACAGACGTGAATCGGGTAAAGCCCATTCTATTTGCAATTGACATCCACCGGATGACTGGCAGGTATGAGAAACAATGACCATAGATCAGTATTTCAACTGATTTTCCTCCTTGATTTACAAAAGTAGTTCGCCTTCATTTGTATTGTAGAATTCATTATTAATAAAAAAAACACTCCAAATGAAAACCGATGGACAACTTCAAAAAGATGTTATGGATGAATTGAAATGGGAGCCGTTGCTTTCGGCTTCCGAAATCGGAGTTTCCGTAAAGAACGGAATCGTAAACCTTTCCGGGTTGGTCGACACCTATTCAAAAAAGTTAGCAGCTGAGAAGGCGGCCAAGCGTGTACAGGGTGTGAAAGCCGTAGCTGAAGACATCCAGGTTGGGGTTTCAACCGGTTTCCGTAAAACAGATTCCGAAATCGCTGAAGCTTGCCTGAGTGCGCTCAAATGGCACACGGCTGTGCAGGAAGAGAAGATCAAGCTGAAAGTTGAGGATGGTAACGTAAAATTAGAAGGTGAGGTCGATTGGGATTATCAACGCATCAATGCCCGAAAAGCGGTCGAAAATCTGACCGGTGTTCGATCTGTTATTAATCTGATCTCTTTAAAACCGAAAGTGACACCTTTTGATGTTCAGCAAAAGATCAGTTCTGCCTTTCACCGCAGTGCTACGGTAGATTCTGAAAATATTAAAGTGGAAGTAAACGGCCATCAGGTGATTTTGCGCGGGAAGGTTCGCTCCATTGCGGAGAAAGAAGATGCTGAAAATGCAGCTTGGAATGCGCCCGGGGTCAATCTGGTCGACAGTAAGATCGAGATTGAAGAGCCTTCCTATGCATTTGAAGATTGATGACCGTACCACACTTTCATACATAAAAACGTCTTCCTTTGGAACAACACCACTTATTGGGAGAAGAATTGGCGGACTTGATGCAGCACTCGGGGCAAAAGGGTTTGACCCTGCTTTGCCCCCTGCATCCCGCTAACCCCGACCGGTCAACCGATCGTCTAACACTAAAGCATCTGGCTCAAGAAGCTGCTGTACTTATTAAACAGCATTGGCCTGACAAGGAAGCTAAATCAATGAATCAACAGCTGGAGCGGATGCTGGATCAACTTGATTTGGTGCATACCGAGCAAGCCCTCGCGATTTACCTCAATCCAACCTATCACCGCATTGAGAAGTTTCATTTTGCCGTTCCCCCGGTGGTACAGGTGGATGCGCGATTTCCCATCCGAGAATTGCTCTGGCGTGTTCAGTTATCGAGTGTATGTTATGTACTTTCCCTGTCCGAGCATTCATTAGAGCTTTTTGAGGTGCGTGAGGGCGAATGGAGGGAAGTTCGAGATCATTTCTTTCCCCATCGAGTCCGGGATGACTTTGAGTACGCAAGACCCGTTCGATCGAGTTCCTATGCCGGCCATGCGCACGTCAAAATGTTTGAACGTGACAAACTGGAAATGCAACATCTGCGTTTGCAGGAAGCATACAACCAGGCGGACGATCCATTGACGCCCTACCTGTTGAATAATGTGCCGTTGATCATTGCTGGGGCCGATCGCGACTTGGCAATATTTCGTCAATCTAGCCGGCATGCAGATCAGGTGATTGGACAGGTAAGTGGGAATTATCAGGTTGGACATCGCGAGTTGTTCCAGGATAAAGTGAATCACTTAATTCATGATCATGCCCGTGAAGCCATGGAGAATGCCGTTTCTGATTTTCTTGAAAAATGGGGTACAGGCATGGCCAAATGCGGCTTAGCCGATTGTTGGAATGCCGTGGAGGCGGGACAAGGGCTTGTCTTGCTGGTAGAGCGTGGATATCGTGCACCGATGTATCGGTCCGCCCAGGGTCAGTTTTCGACCACGGATGAGTCAAATGGATCGATTTATATGCCTGATGCCCTGGATGAATTGATGGAGCGAACCCTCCGAAAAGGGGGGAAGGTACTCTTGGTCGATAATAATCTGTTGGCTACTGCTCAGCGGGTTGCTCTGGTTTTACGATATCCAACAAAACTACCTGTATGAAAAATAATACGGTCTATCCCGGTTCATTTCAGCCCCCATCACAAATCCGAAATCACAGGTTGCGTAATAATTTGAAGTCCGAGGCCTTTCCACCCTGGGAGATTGACCGACTACCGGGTATGTTACTGGTTCGTTGTTGGTTGCCGGGGGTTCGACGTGAGGAGATCGATCTCACCATAAGCAAGCGGCGTGTTTACATCAGCGTCTTGTCTACCTTGCCTGACAACAACCCCCATTCATATTTACCCATCCGATATGTTCATCAGTTTCCGTTGCCGGAGGATGCCGATCCGATGTTGGTTGCTGCGGAATATCACCGGGGTATGTTGTGTTTGCGGATTCCCCTGGCCGCAAAAGTTGAACAATCTGATCCTATGGATCTGCACGTCATTGTCTACTGAACGGTTATCACGCCATCGTATGATAAGCTTGATGTCTAATGCTGATTCGAGTCTTTGGGTTTAAGATGGCTCGATTCATATTTTTAATTTATAAAAAAACAAACACTATGAGTACAAAATCACTGATGCGTATGCCCACATTGATGAATGATTTTTTCCGCCCTTGGAATGAGTGGTTCGATGATGGACTAACACGGACACTGCGGGTGCCTGCAGTAAATATTTGTGAAGAGGATGCCGCCTACAAATTGTCTTTTGCTGTTCCGGGGATGAAAAAAAGTGATTTCGAAATCGATGTGGATGGCAATCAGTTGACCATTAGTTGCAGTAAAGAGGAAAAAGGAGCCGAAAAAGATACTCGTTACACAAGGAAAGAGTATTCCTACGAGGCCTTTGAAAGAAGTTTTACAATGCCAGATGAGATCAATCGGGACCGAATTGATGCATCGTACGAAGCTGGTGTTTTGATGGTTACGTTGCCAAAGAAAGAGGAAGCGCGGCGCCAACAAGTTGCCAAGCACATTGCCGTAAAGTAATATGTGAAAAACCCAAGCATACCCGGCCCATGGGCCGGGTATTTTTCATAAACTCCCTTTTTTATGCGTCCCATTTTAATTCTCCTATTCCTTTTCTTATTCTCCTCTTGTGAAACGTTGGAGATCACCAATTCTTGGCGGATCAGCCCGTTGCCTGGCGTTGGTATGAAACGAATCTTGGTGATGGGATTTACACGAGAAGCAGATAGAACGGTTATTGTTGAAATGGAGCGCCACTTTCAGGAAGATCTACGTGCACGTGGGTACGAAGCCGTCTCAGCGCAGCAGGAGTATGGTCCCAAGGCATTTGATGAACTGACTGAATCGGAGGCGCTAAATCGATTTCAACGCTCTGGGTTTGATGCTGTCCTCACCATCGTTCTGTTGGATAAAGAAAAAGAGCGTCATTATGTGCCTGGCCAGGTGTTGTATACGCCCTATGGGTATTACTACGGCCGATTTTGGGGCTATCGCTCTGTCATGTTTCAACGGATCTATGAACCCGGTTATTACGTAACGGATACCCGATGTTTTTGGGAAAGCAATTTGTATTCACTTCAAACGAGCGACCGTGTTCAAGCCCTGTTGTTCTCGGCACAGTCGAGGAGCTTTGAGCCAGATAATGCCTCCTCATTCGGACATCAATATGCCAAGTCCATCATTGAACGTATGGTAAAGCAAGGCGTATTAAATACGGGTAGTTCGCCCGTTCATTAATGAATAGGAATCAATCGAGCTGGATCGCATCAATTATACATGCGTTCTAGTTTGGCGGAGTTTAGGATGTAAATTCGCCCGTCCTTGATTTCGATCAATTTCTCATGTTTAAAATCGCTGAGTGTACGGATCAGCGACTCGGTTGCAGTTCCAGATATGGAGGCCAAACTTTCCCGACTGATATCGATGCTGAATGGTTGATCGTTGGCGTCTTTGTATTTGGCTTGTAGGGCCAACAATGCATCCGCTACCTTACGCCGCAATGAATTGTAGGCCATATTCAACAATCGTTCTTCATGTCGCGTAATGTCGCTGGCCAGCAATTGCACAAAGCGCTTCAAGGCTTGCGGATAATTATTGATCAGTTCCATGAAATCTTCACGCGGAATTACGGCCAATTCGGTATCCTCCATGGCTTCTGCATTTCGTTTATAAACAGCATTTTCCAAAATGGCAACCAAGCCCAAGAAATCACCTGGTTTGTATAATTCGGTCACCAGTTCCTTGCCATTGTCATTTGACTTATAAGCTTTCACCTTTCCCTTGATCACGTAATAAAGCCGGTTCGGATGATTTCCTTCTGAGTAGATCAGTTGTTTTTTCTTATATCGATTTATTACCCGGCCTTCCGTGAGTGCATGGAAGAGGGCAGTTTCACTGATCGATTCGCCATTGTGATGTCCGTTGTGGTTGTCCAATTGCTTTACCAATTCGCTGCGCATGTATTCTATTTTCTTGATTCGGGTTTCGACCGCACTCAGCAAATCGGTTCCGGAAAAGGGCTTGGTTAAATAGTCATCGGCACCCAAGTCCATGGCCTTTCGTATGTCAGCTTTTTCTGTCTTTGCAGTCAGGAAAATGAAGGGGATGTGAGCAAGACCTGGATTTTTTTGTAACGCTTGTAAAACGCCGTATCCATCTAGCACCGGCATCATGATGTCGCAAATGATCAAGTCGGGTTTGAATTCAATGGCCTTTTCCATGCCGGCTTTTCCATCCTCAGCTTGTTCTGTTCGATAATTGGCCAATTCGAGTATCTCCGCGGTATTGCTTCGAATATCTGCATTGTCTTCGATGATCAGGATGTTTTTCATATTGGTGTTAGTTTTGATTTTTTATGGTTACTATAAAAGTACTTCCCTGGTTCAGGGTGCTTTGAATCTCCAAAACTCCGCCGACTCTTTTTACGAGTCTGTTTACATTGGAAAGTCCCAAGCCATTGCCTGGAACTCCGTGGCTATTGCCTGCGCGAAAGCGAGGTTCTAGTAAATGTGGAATATCGTCTTTCGGTATGCCTATGCCATGATCCATGATCTGAAATCGGACTTGCTTCTCATCTGCCCAAACATGGATACAGATTTTGGTTTCCTCCGGTGAGTATTTTATTGCGTTCGATATTAAATTGTCCAGAATATGACGGAGCGCGTAGGGGTCTGTACGTAAGGTTTCGACGCCTTGATGCCAGTAAACCAATTCTTGGCCTGTTTTCAAGCAGTTTGACAGGACTTCGATCCGTTGCTCGATGAAGTCACGGATGTTGACAGTTTCGTATTCCTTGATCGATTGTGGCTCATTCCATAATTGCCAATTTTGAAAGTCCATTTTTAGGTCGGCCACCGCTGATTGAATTCGTTTTAGGTGTTTGCTGCGTTTGTCTTCCTGACCGTCTTTGTTGTAACTCAGGCAAAGCCATGTAGAGGATTCAATGGTGGTAAGCGGTACTTTCCAATCGTGAAGTTGTGCAGCGAAATCTGCTCGTTGTTGTTGAATTTTATGTTTGGCGAAATTTGCATCATCCCTTTTCTTAGCCCGCAGGCAATATTCGTCACGTAGATCTCGAATCAACAGCAAAATCGATTCCTGTTCATCTTTTCCTTCGCCCCAAAACTGACGATGTACCTCAATGGGGATTGGCGCCAAAGTGGATCCGGGGTAGTGAAACCAGATTCGGATGGGTTTTTGGGTGTTTTCAATATAATCCAACCAGAGACGTTGTGCTTTTTCTTTGGTTCTTTTCTCATTGGCCAGCCAAGCAGATATGTAAGGGTTTCGTTGGATCCATTCCTGAATGGGGTAGCCTAAGAATGTGGCTTTACCAGAATGTACAAACTTCCCATCGGAACGTACTTTCATTAATAAATAACCTTCGGGTAGGTTGCTCTGGAAGGCATCGATGATCTGTTGGCCAAGTAGGGCCTTTTCTTTTGTGTTTTGCTTGGGAAGGATGGTGAGTGGTGGAGTAAGCTTTTTCGTTGGATGATTGTTCCAGGAGTTAGCTTTTGCAGGATAATGATAGAGGTGAATGGGATGCATGATAGATCGTTTGTGGTTAGTATAGGATAGAGGCATTTATGCAATCATATTAAACCTTCATAATCACATGCATTAACACATGCGAATAAAGAAAAAAGAAATTGAATAATTAGATAACGTTTATCATATTATTTAATATAATAAACAGATTTAGACGCATATGATATATTGCTTATTTGATTTATTGAATTCATGATGAATGCAATTCTACTTCTTGTGTTTCCATATTTGAAGTATACAATTAATCAATTGCATATCTGTATCAACTCGTTTTTGAATATATGTTGACAATATTTCATTCAAACTCATTTTTTAATTTTTACGGGTAGGTTTGACTCTACCTCAAAACTCACTTTTGCATTGATGCGATATTCTGTAATCTTGTTGTTTCGCACAACCGCGCTGTGATCCTGGATGTAGATCGATTTGATATTTTTCACGGTTCGACCTGCTTC
>Ga0102920_1000282_pt1 | contig 12571 bp, 10 predicted proteins | sample Colrivmeta1568A3_FD_78204 | JGI IMG/M metagenome (GOLD analysis project Ga0102920, IMG submission 78204) | Estuarine microbial communities from the Columbia River estuary - metaG 1568A-3 | ecosystem: Environmental > Aquatic > Marine > Intertidal zone > Estuary | place: USA: Columbia River...
CAAGGAGCGCGATCTGGATCCGGATGACATTCAAGGAACACGGTGGAGATTCCAGTTGCCACGGCAGCACGTGCCAAATGGGCAACAAATTCTCTTTTCCCACCGGTGGAATCGCCCAGACCGCCGGGTTCTTGTACGGAGTGGGTGGCGTCGAACACCACGGGGTGGCCCCAGCGCGTCCACGTGGCAAAGGTTTTGAAGTCCACCACTAAGTTGCCGTAGCCAAAGGAGGTGCCGCGTTCGCATAATGCAATATTTTCGTTGCCGGTGGAAAGAGCCTTGTCCAAGACGTGGCGCATGTCGTCGGGCGAAAGAAATTGGCCTTTTTTGATATTGACGGGTTTCCCGGCTGCGGCCACAGCGCGGATGAAGTCGGTCTGTCGACAAAGAAAGGCGGGGGTTTGGAGCATGTCCACAACGTGTGCAACGGCCTCAATTTGCTCTTTTTCGTGGACGTCGGTCAAAACGGGAACGCCCACGGTTTCCCGCACTTCCGCCAGGATGGACAAGCCTTCCTCCATACCCACTCCGCGAAACGAGCGCACGGACGAACGATTGGCTTTGTCGAACGAGGATTTGTAGAGGAAGGAGATGCCGGCTTCCGTGAAAATTTCTTTGAGGGCAAAGGCGGTGTCCAATGCAAATTGGCGGCCTTCTATGACGCAGGGTCCGGCGATGACGGTTAGCGGAAGGTGGTTGCCCAAAAGAATCGGGCCGCTGGGGCCTTGGACTTCGATGGTTTTTTGGGTGGGGATGGGTTGAAAATTTGAAGCCGTCATGGGACAAAGGTATAAGTTTCCCGAACTTAGCGGAATGAACCGATCCTTGAAGATTGCCTGGCTGGTTTTAATAGCTACGTATGCCGTTGGAGCGGTGGCCCTTTTTACCCCGTTTCGGTCCTGGGTTTTGCCGCTGACCCCGGTGCACTTGGTCATCAGCATGGGGCTTTTGGTGCGGCATCAGCAGTGGAAGCGCCGGCCCGCTGAAGTTGCTGCCCGGCTGGCTTTGGTGGGGTTGATTGCCTTCTTGGTGGAAGTGGCCGGCGTACATACCGGTAAAATTTTCGGCGTCTACGCGTATTTGCCTTCTTTGGGCCCGCAATTGTGGGACGTCCCCTTGATTATAGGCGTGAATTGGGCGTTGTTGGCGGTGCTGGCTTTGAATAGTGTCCCGGAGGGCATCGATCGACCGATTCACCGAGCGGCGGTAGCGGCGGTGGCCATGACGTTGATGGATGCCTTGATTGAGAAATCCGCTCCGTTTATGGACATGTGGTGGTTTGTGGACGGGAAAGTGCCCATCGATAATGCCATTGGTTGGTTGTTAACGGGTTTCGTGGTGGCCTTGGTGCGTGCACCGGTGGGGCCGGATCGTGGAAAAAGTACCGAACGAAATCCCTTGACGATTGGATTGTGGGCGGCTCAATTGACTTTTTTCGCATTGGCTTTGCTGGCCCAAAATCTCGTAAATTGAGTCGGACATGAAGTACTTAGAACAGACTGCCTTCCGGACGGCTGCCGCACTCGTTGTTGCTGCATTTGGATTTATTCCGGCAGCGGCCCAGCAAAGTTGGAGCATTCCCAAACACCACCAGGTGCCCGCTGCTCATTTGCTCCCCAACGATCCTGCTTTTCGTTTGACCTCTTTGGAGGCGCCGGATGCGTGGAGTACGTCCTACGGATTGAACGAATTGAAGCGTGTGGTTTTTGGACCGGATGCTGGGAGCCATCGGTCGCCGGCATCCAACCCATCCGGAGCCGTGCCGTCGGAGCAGAGGTCGGGCAAAACCCAATCTGAAGTTCCGCGGATTCTATTTGGCAAGAAAACGTTTCGCGTTTTTGGAAGCGTTGGGGTAGTGGCGGATTTGCTGGGCGGGACGCCCAACGACAACACGCTAGCGGTGAACAACCAAGGCCAGGTACTCATTGGCGTCAACAGTTATTTGTGGGGATGGGACCGGGCAACAGACACCCTTCTGTTTCCGCAGAGTTACATTCCACTCAGTGTTTTGGGGCAGGCAACCGGTTCGGATTATGCGTTTGACCCCAAGCTGACCTACGATCCGCAAACGGACCGATTTGTGCTGGTTTTTTTGATGAACAACACGCCGTCGAATTCAAAAATTGCGGTTTGCTTCAGTGTAACCAACGATCCGCGGGACGGTTGGAACGTCTATTTTTTGCCGGGAAACCCGTTGAGCAACAACCGTTGGTCTGACTTTCCTGCGATTGCTTTGACGAAGGATAAATTGGTATTGACCTTGAACTTAATTGTTCCCAATGTTTCTTGGCAGGTAGGTTTTGACGGCAGCATCGTTTGGGAAATGGACAAAGCTGCAGGGTACGCCGGCGACGCCAACTTGCCCAGCCAATTGCACCACGATTTTAAATTTCAAGGAAAGTATACGCGCAATTTGCTTCCGTTGACGGGGTGGAACGGTATTGCGGACAGCGTGGTACTGATGAGCAACCGCAATTTTTCACCGGAAAACGATTCGGTTTTTGTTTGGACCCCGTCGGCACAACCCACCGGGAATAATGCTTTTGAATGCCAATTGGTGAGTGCTAACCCAAGGTACGGCGTGCCTCCCAACGGCCGCCAAAGCAACACACCCGCTAATGACCCCACCAAAGGTTTGCAAACGAACGACGGACGCTGGTTGGGCGGTTTGATCGCTCCCGACGGCGCCTACCACGTGGTCAGCACTACGCGAACGTTCCAATCCGCTCCGGACCGTGCAGCCATCTACTACGGCGTACTGCAGCCAGGAGACGACACCTTGAACGGCCGGCTGATTGCCGACCCCATCAAAGATTTTGGCTACCCCAACCTTGTTTTTTCAGGCAACGAAGCGTGCGACAACGAGTACGTGATTGGGTTCAACCACACCAGCCCCACCCATCATCCGGGGAATTCAGCGGTGTACGTTGGAAACGACGCCAGTTTTTCCCCAGTCCTCCAACTGAAGGCAGGGTTGGGCCCCATCACCAAACTGGGCGGTGCCGAGCGTTGGGGCGATTATTTTGGCTTGCAACGCGTGTACGGAAGCCTACCGGGCTTCAACCATTTGGGCGAACAACGCGTTTGGGCCGCTGGTTTTTTTGGTTCTGGCAACGGGGGAAATTCCACGTGGATTTCCGAGTTGGGAACTCCGGATTCCAGCGCATTTGAAGTGCTTTGGGAATTGTTTGGGACCGGCTGCTCGTGGTCCATCTCCGGCGGTATTGCCAGCGGAAACGGCCCCGTTCGGTGGCAGCGATTGGGTGAGTCTGCGTTTCAAACCGGTTCCGGTGCGGCTTGGTCGTCCTTGTGCAGCGGTGACTCGTTAACGATTGTCGCCACGGATGCGCGCGGATGTTCGGTGCAGCAAACGTTTAAAATACCGTTTACCGACGCCGACGCCCCTTCTGCATTTCCCAACCCAGCATCCCTATCGGACGGTAGAATGGTGGTTTTGGCTTTTGACTTGCCGCAAGCCGGAGAGGTTCGGGTGGATTGCATCGACGCCACCGGACGGGTGGTGCACATTGGCCTGCGGAATGCCCGCGCCGGACGCAATGAGGTTTCGTTTGATCCGCATTTTTTGAAACCCGGTTGGTACCAAGTTCGGATTCAATCGGCAGCTGGTGCGTTTTGGTCACCGTTGATTGTAACCCCGTGATGCGCTCCGGTTCCTTTGTATTGGTGGTGGTTCCTGCTCGGCGGGATTCGGAGCGTTTGCCGCTGAAGCCTTTGGTAAACCTGGCCGGTTTGCCCATGGTGGTTCGTACTTTTCGCCAAGCCCAGGAAGGGCTCAGGCGTTCCGGCTTGGACGGTGCCGTGGTGGTGGCGACGGATTGCCCCGAAATTGCATCAGTAGTTGAAGCGAACGGAGGCAATGCCTTACAAACCAAGGAAGAACATGCGTCTGGAACATCGCGATGCCGGGAAGCGTTGGATTTGTTTGCGCAGTCCTCCGGCAGAACGCCCACTTGGGTGGTAAATGTTCAAGGGGACGAACCGCTGGTGAATCCCGATCACGTGGCTGCATTGCTTCGTGCGGACGGTCCCTTGGCCACGTTGTACACGCACGTTCCGGAAGGTGAAGATTTGGAGGATCGATCGGTCTGCTACGTGGTGTCCAATGCGCGCAAGGAAGCACAGTACTTCAGCCGACTGCCTCTACCGTTCCAACGGACGGCGCACGAACCCTTGCGCAAAAGACATTTGGGTGTGTATGCTTACACCCCACAGGCGCTGCGCCAAATCGTTCAATTAGCGCCCGCGCCAGAGGAGTTAGCGGAAAGTTTGGAGCAATTGCGCTGGTTGCACCATGGATTCACCATCTCCCTGGTGGAAGTAGACGCTGCGCACGGCGGGGTGGACACGGCAGAAGATGTGCAACGCGTTCTGCAGGTGCTGCAAACAAACAATAACCCGTAACGCTAGGACGCGAGTAGAGGGCCTAAAATGTACTTGGGTTAGCGCTTTTTTGACCGGATGTTCAGAGCTTCCACGCCCAGGGAGAAGCCAATGGCCACGTAGATGTAGGCCTTGGGCACGTGGTAACCTGAGGCGTCGGCAATCAACATGACGCCAATGAGGATCAAAAAGGCCAAGGCCAAAATCTGAAGTGAGGGGTGCTTCTCAATGATGCCGGCAATTCTTCCGCTGAACAACAGCATAACCACCATACTGATGACAATGGCTGCAATCATGATGGGCAGGTTTTGGGTCATGCCAATGGCGGTCAGGATGGAATCAAAGCTGAAAACGATGTCCAAAAGAGCAATTTGAACGATGATTCCCGCAAATTGTTTGGCAACGTTGACATTTTTGCCGTTGTCTATCCCTTCCCGGGTTTCCATCAACTCAAAAATCTCCTTGGTGGATTTGAACAACAGGAAAAATCCGCCGGCAAAAAGAATGAGGTCGCGGCCGGAAACAGCGTGATCCAAAACAGAAAATAGGGGCTCCTTGAATTGCATGATCCAGGTGATGGAGATCAGCATGATGATTCGGAAAACCAACGCCAAGGCAATGCCCAAAAAGCGCGCACGCGGACGAATGGAGGCGTCGAGCTTGTTGGTAAGTATGGAGATGAAAATAATATTGTCAACCCCCAGAACGATTTCCAAAAACGTCAGGGTCAGAAAAGCAAGCGCAAGTTCCATCATGATGCTGCGAAGGTACGCGGATTTTTAACTACCGCGTACAGCTCACCGCCCGTCCAATCCCAAGATTTCACCGGAGGCGAGTCGGTCGTCCTGCCGAACCACCACCGTAGCTGCTCCGCGGATGGGAAAATCAAATACCAAGGGTTCTCCCTGGTTAAACCTGCAGCACCCCTGGGTTGTACGCACGCTCCAACGGAGCGTTGTTGGACATTTCCAGCCCCATGGACAACCACAATCGGGTATCGGCTGGGTCAATGACGGCGTCTACCCACAAACGTGCTGCCGCGTAGTAAGGAGTTGTTTGCGCGTCGTACCGGGAACGGATCTTATCGTACAACGCTTTTTCGGCCTCCGGGTTGGCCGCTTGATCCGTGCGCGACTTTTCAATCTGCAGCAACACCTTGGCCGCTTGCTCTCCGCCCATGACGGCCAACTTGGCGGTGGGCCAAGCCACAATCAAACGGGGATCGTAGGCCTTTCCGCACATGGCATAGTTTCCGGCGCCGTAGGAGTTCCCTACGATGACCGTAAACTTCGGAACCACGCTGTTGGCTACCGCGTTGACCATCTTGGCGCCGTCTTTGATGATGCCGCCGTGCTCGCTCCGGGATCCTACCATGAAGCCGGTGACGTCTTGGAAAAACACCAAGGGTATCTTTTTCTGGTTGCAATTCGCAATAAAACGAGCGGCCTTGTCCGCGGAATCGCTGTAAATGACACCGCCAATCTGCATTTCACCCTTGCCTGATTTGACTACCTGACGTTCGTTCGCCACAACGCCAACTGCCCAACCGTCAATCCGCGCGTACCCGGTCAAAATGGTTTTGCCGTAGTCCGCCTTGTATTCCAGCCAACTGCCCGCGTCCAGAATGCCCTCCAGCAATTCGCGCATTTTGTATGGTTTTCCGTCCGACGGCACCCGCGATAAAAAATCTTCTTGACTTCGTTCGGGGGCCAAGGCTTCAACCCGGTCCCAGCCTGCTTTGGGGCGTTCGCCCATTTTGTCCACCAAGTCCCGCAAACGCTGCAGCGCAGCTGCGTCGTTGGGAACCGTGTAATCCACCACGCCGCTGATGGCGCTGTGGGTGTGTGCGCCTCCCAGCGTTTCGTTGTCGATGTCTTCCCCAATGGCGGCCTTAACCAAGTAACTGCCTGCCAAAAAGATAGAACCCGTTCCTTCAACAATTAATGCCTCGTCGGACATGATGGGCAAATAGGCCCCACCGGCCACACAGCTTCCCAGAATGGCCGCTAGCTGAGGTATACCTAAAGAACTCAGTTGGGCGTTGTTCCGGAAGATGCGTCCAAAGTGCTCCTTGTCCGGGAAAATTTCGTCCTGCAGGGGCAGGTATACCCCGGCGGAATCCACCAGGTACAAGATGGGCAAGCGATTTTCCAGCGCAATCTCTTGTGCGCGGAGGTTCTTTTTGCCCGTCATGGGAAACCACGCACCTGCTTTAACGGTGGGGTCGTTGGCCACCACCAAACATTGCCGCCCCCGAATGTAGCCCAAGACCACCACTACGCCCGCCGACGGTGCACCACCGTGTTCCTCGTACATGCCGGCAGCGGCCAGTGCGCCAATTTCCAGGGAGGGTTTTCCCGGGTCCAACAAACCCGCAACGCGCTCGCGGGCGGTCATTTTTCCTTGCTCCCGAAGCTTGGCTTGCTTTTTTTCACCACCGCCGGCGTGGGCTTCGGCCAGACGGCGTTGCAATTCGGTCAACAGGGTTTGAAGATCAGGTGCGGACATGGTGGCGGTTTTTAAGCTATGGGTGGAGAGGTAAATCGTTCGTTTTTGCGGAAGTGAATTTTGAAAGCGAGGATAGAGCGTGCTTGAACAACACGTTACAACACCGGAGGTTCAATCGCCCACCTCGGGGGGAAGAAACCAGGTAGCGGCTTGGCGCCATAATGCAGCATCGGGCGCGTCGTCGGACGCCCACAACGTGAGTTCCAAACCGCCCGTCTTGGGACGCCGCAGCAACAGAGCGTCGGGGAGTGGGTCGTTCAGTACATCGCCCACCAAATAGAGTTCCGGAACACCCACAAAACTGCTGTCCATCCAATTGCCAAACGACTGTTCCCACAGTTGGTCGCGTTGGTCTTTTTGCCCCACCAACGTTAAGGAGTAGTCTTCAACCGTCCGAACGCCATTGGCAAACGCCACCCGCCCCGTTGCCCTCAGGTACCAAGGCCCGAAAGGAGCGTCTATTCTAAATTCGGAACCGGGCAATAGAGCAGGAGTGCTGGAAGGCAATTGCAGGTTTCGCGCACGTACCGTATCCAACGCAAACGGAACGCCCAGCAAAAACAAGGCGCCTTCGGAGCGATTGTGCACCACATCAAATTCCAATCCTTTGTTCATTTTGACCCGACTCAACACGGCATTGACGTGCGCAGTGGCACAGACCAAAGAGCCTTCGTCTTCGCTCGCCCGGAAGGCGTACCAGAGATTGGAAAAATCCAAATCTTCCACGGAACCGGTAAAATTGAATACTTCCGTTGCCAACTGCAAAGGCCTTTGCACCCACTGCTCTTTGATGCGCCGTTCTTCACCGCTTTTTCCGCCTTCTTCGTGCCACTGAAGCGCGGAATCACGCGAAAACCCAGTGGGTAGCTTCAAAAAAAATACAACCGCCGCGGTATCCGACTTCCAGGCAAAATCAGTTCTTTTTCGCAGCGCGGCCAACCGAATGATTTGGCCGTCGGACAATTGATTCCACCGTTCCGAAGGCATTCCCACAGAGGGGTTTCTTACGGTCTGTACCGAATCGACGGCCACGGATGCTTCCACTGAGGATTGGGCACGTGCTGCCGGGGCGGATCCAAAAAGACCGACCGCAACCGCGCAAGCAGTCCACGAAAAAATAGAGGTTTTGGTGCGTGTGGCCACCTTTAAAGGTACAATGCTGGACCCTCACGGAGCAATGCCTCGCACCAACTGATGCCTGCTGCTCCGGACCAAGGTTCGTGCTTGGGTGAAAAATCAACCGTAGGACGTTCTTCAACTAAAGCGGGTAGTGAACCGCCCCATTGACTTGCCATCCAATGGTTTAAATCATAAACATACTTGTGCCATAATGCCTCGTCGCTGTGCACCAAGGGCTCCAATTCCGGACCCAAAATTTCCCAAAAGGGCAATCCAGCCCACTGCGTTTGGAGGGTGCGCCACAAGGCTTTTCGCCACGGAACAGAGTGGTCCAATCGTGCGGTCCAACCCGTGCGACCGGCGTCGTGCCGCAGGGGAATGCTAAAATCCAAGTGCGGCAGCAAGCTGGGATCACCTGCGGTGCCGCTATGCGCCAAATTACTGATGCGTAAACGGTTGCGAAAAGTTTGTTTTGGAAACCGTTCGCTCAAACCAATGCGTGCACCGGGCTGCGCAGCCGCTTCCCACCACGCCTTGGGAGGAAGGATCAAGAGCGGGAGGACCGCTGCCGCTTGCTGTACCATTCCGAAAGGCCCCACAAGAGAGCAACCACCACTGCGATGGGCCAAAACTGAGATTTTTGAGGGCCGTCCCCGTGCACAAAACTGAAAACACGGTTCCAGCGAATGCGGTCTTTACCGGAAGAGAAAACGTCCCAGCTGAAGAAAACAAAGACGGGCTTGCCCACGATGTGGTCTTCCGGTACAAAACCCCAGAACCGCGAGTCCTCCGAATTGTGGCGGTTGTCGCCCATCATCCAGTAGTAGTTCAGGCCAAAGGTGAATTGGGTGGCTGGTTTTCCGTCCAGCAAATACTCAGAGCCGTTGTTTTCCAACGTGTGCCCTTCGTACGCGGTGATGCAGCGTCCGTACTTCAAAACGTGATCGCGGTCCAGTGGAATGGTAGTTCCTTTTTGCGGAACCCACAGAGGTCCGTAGTTGTCTCGTGACCACTTGTAAACCACCGTATCGGAATGGCCTCCCACCGGATTGGGGAACAAGGGCCGACTGTCGATAAAATTGGACAAAAACCACGCTTGTGCTTGCGGTATTGAATCACCGTATCCCGCACGTGCCGCATTCGCCGGACTGATCAGCGGACGAACCTCCACCACGCCGGGATATTGGTTGAATCCTGCCAGCGCAGATTCACTCACCGTGGCGATGTACTCGTTCTGAGAAATAGGCAGAATGTCCGACACGTTCTGGTTGTTCACCTGGTAGTTGTCCGGAATGTAGTTCAGGTCAAACGACTTCTTCAAGGCCAAGGCATTGAAACCGGTGCCGTTGGTGCGCACGTAGTACGAAAACTGACCGTTGCTTCGGGACGGGAACTCCGTGGGTTTGCTGTTGATCCAAACCCGACGGTCCACAATCCGTAGGGTGTCTCCACCCACGGCAACACAGCGTTTTACGTAGTGTTCTTTTTTGTCCACGGGCCGGTCTGGCTCTGCGGGGTAGTTAAACACCACGGCGTCGCCTCGCTCCACTTGGGCTATTCCGGGCAACCGGAAGTACGGCAATTGTACGCCTTCCCAGTAGCAGGGCAGATCTGTTCCCGGAATGCGGTTGTGCATCAGCGGCACAGAAACCGGGGTTTCCGGCAGGCGCAACCCGTACCGCAGCTTGTCTACAAAGAGGTAGTCGCCCACCAGCATGGATTTTTCCATGGACGACGTAGGGATGTTGAATGCTTCAAAGGCAACGGCTCGCAAGGTTCCCGCAGCCACCACCGCAAACAAAATATTGTTCACCAAGGTGCCCACGCGTTGTTTGATGAGTTCGTTGTCGCGTGTGCCGCGAACCAAGGGCTGCGTGTGGCTCAAATAACCCAAATAACCGCCCAAAGTTAAAGCACTGAATACGGTGTGTTTGGTTGCCCGAAAACCGTGCATGTGCAGCAACTCGTAGGTGATGATCAAAGACATGACGTTGTCGATCACCGGAACGTAGGCAAAAAACGTCCAATAGGAGGGACGGTCGGCCAATTTGAGTACCTGTAGGGTTCGCCAAACAGGAACAAACGCCCACCATGCGGGCAATTTATTTGCGGTGAAGAAACGATAGGTGAACAAACCGCGCAAGGCAGTGCCCACCAAGTAGTAGAGCAAAATTCCCATTTACAAATACTTTTTAACCAAGGCCTCTACCAACGTTCGATCGTTCCAACCGTCGGCGGTAGCTTGGTAGGTAAGCACCAGTCTATGGCGCAAAACGGGAACCGCAACGGCGGCAACGTCTTCCTTGTCTGGTGCACTTTTTCCGTTCAAATACGCATGTGCTTTAGCGGCTTGCACCAGCGCTTGGCTGGCACGAGGCCCGGCACCCCATTGCAGATAGGGTTTATCTTCAACCGCAACCGGACTGCGCGTGGCCTGCACCAACCCAACGGCTGCTTCCACCACAGCCGGAGGAACCGGCAGATCCGCCACTTCCTGCTGCAAATTCAACCAGTCGTTTGCCTTCCACACGGCTTGTGTTTGGTGTTGTGCGCCGGTGGTGGTTCGCTGCACAATGGCAACTTCTTCCTCCCGGGTGGGATAGCCCAATTCAATCAAAAACAGAAAGCGATCCAGTTGCGCTTCCGGCAGGGGGTAAGTACCCTCTTGTTCTACCGGGTTTTGTGTTGCCAAAACAAAGAATGGCTTGGGCAAGAGTTCGGTTTTGCCCATGGCGGTAACGCTGCGCTCTTGCATGGCTTCCAGCAAGGCGCTCTGGGTTTTGGGCGGGGTGCGGTTGATTTCGTCTGCCAACAAAACTTGGGCAAACAAAGGCCCTTTTTGAAAGACCAATTGGCGGTCTGCGTTCAGCATTTCCGTTCCCAATACGTCGCTCGGCATCAAATCCGGCGTGAACTGAATGCGTCCAAACTGCAAACCCGACGCTTGGGCCAAACTCTTCACCAAAGTGGTTTTTGCCAACCCCGGAACACCAACCAACAGGGCGTGTCCGTTGCACAACATGGCCATGATGACCAAGTCAATGGCCTCCTTTTGACCCACAACGGTCTTTTCAATTTCCGCGCGAAGTTGGGCTATCATAGGGGAAGGGGACAGGACTGGAACGACGGATCGATCCGGATGTAGGTGGATTTACTTTTGTCTCGGATCCAAGCTTTGAACACTTGGTTTCGCTTGTCGTTTTCCGCAATGGCTTTTAGTTTGGTAAAATCGCTCGCCAAATTGGCTTGGTGCGGTTCGGTCCGGCCGATTAATTTAACCACGCGAAAAAGCATGGTTCCGTCCGGCTCTCGGTACAACGCAACGGGGCTGTATCCGGTGGAGTCTACTCCGTCCAGCTGCACCAACAATTCAGCGTTGAGGTCCGCCAAATCCCATTTGGTGTCTGTTGTTTGCGGATTCATGGCCACTCCACCGTTGGCAGAGGTGGGCTTGTCGTCCGAATACCGAGCCACGGCCTCACGCCAGGCCAATTGACCTGAAACGATAGCGGCACGTAAACTGTCCAAGGTGGCTGCCGCTCGTTCTACGTCTTTTTCTTCTACGCGCGGCTTGATCAGGATGTGCCGAAGATCCAATTCTTCGCCGCGCTTGGCTTGAACTTGGCAAATGTGAAAACCGTATTCGGTTTCAAACGGATCCGAAACATCGCCGGGTTTCAAGTTGAACGCCACGGCTTCAAATTCCTTCACGAATTGACCGCGCTTGATTCCCTTGTATTCCCCTCCGGATTTGTTGGAACCTGGATCCTCGGAATACAAAATGGCCATGCTCGCAAAACTGGAACCTTTTTCAATACGCGCTCTTAACCCTTTCAACCGGTTAATAGACTCTTGTTTGGCGGCGTCGCTCACCTTGGGTTTGATGCACAGCTGCGCGTATTCAACCTCTGCGTTAATCAAAGGCAAGGAGTCCTTGGGAATGCCATAAACAAAGTCTGCAACGTCCTTGGGCGTCAATTCTACCTTCTCCGTAATGGTTTGCTGCATCCGCTGGGCGGTCATCTGGTTTTTCATCAACGGACGCAAATCTTCCTTGATTTCCAAAACCGACTTTTTGTAGTAGTCTTCCAGTTTCTTTTGCGACCCAATTTGGTACGCCAACTGCTCTACCCGACGACCAATGGCTTCGTCTACCTCCGGATCTGAAACGACAACGGAATCAATCTCAGCGTGGTGGAGGAGCAATTTTTCCACAACCAATTCGGAAAAAACCGCACACAGACTGGGCGCCGGTTGTCCGGATTGAGCAAACTCACGTTCCAAGGCCTCTTTTTGTTGAAAAACCTCCGAGTGCAAAACGATTTCTTTACCCACAACAGCCGCTAGGCCATCCACTTGGTTGGGGGGAAGCTGCGGTTGTGATCCGCCAGTGGAAATTGGCTGGGCCCAGATAGATGCACTCAGCACCACGGCAACCGCAGCAAAACAACAACGATCCAAACGCATTAGGGACGAACCAATTGTGCCTGCAGCGTATCCCACGCGGAAGTGTTGATGGTAACCGGGTATTTGTTCTTGAGGG
>Ga0102920_1000286_pt1 | contig 12474 bp, 11 predicted proteins | sample Colrivmeta1568A3_FD_78204 | JGI IMG/M metagenome (GOLD analysis project Ga0102920, IMG submission 78204) | Estuarine microbial communities from the Columbia River estuary - metaG 1568A-3 | ecosystem: Environmental > Aquatic > Marine > Intertidal zone > Estuary | place: USA: Columbia River...
CAGCCAAGGAGTGCTGCCCGCCGCGCAAAAGCAGGCGTTTACGATTTCCCAGGAACGGGGTCCGCTCACGCGAAGAACGGCCAGCGCACCTTGGCCCACGGCGGTTGCCACGGCCACGATGGTGTCGTCTGTTTGGCCCAAGGCGTGTCTGTAGTCCATAAGACAAAGGTAGGGCGGTTCAACCGGCGTGGAAAGGGAACAATACCTTCCTAGAAGGGTGTATCTTTAAGTACCGATGAAGAAAGCCTCAATTCCTTTGAGTTTCCCATGGGTGCTGCTGGCGCTAACCTGGGTAAATACTGCCTGCCAACCCAAGGAAGCCGTGACGCGTTCCACGGAGGGGGTGTACGACTGGGCAGGGTCCCGCCGATACGCTTTCGTGCAAGGAACGGATACCCTGTACTACCGCACCCTGGGGCAGGGGCCGGATACGGTGGTGTTGGTGCACGGCTTCGGGCCCTTTCCGGCAGCGCAGTGGGAGCCGCAGGCCTTGGCTTTGGCAGACTCCTCCTTTGTTTTGATTCCAGACATGCTTTTTTTTGGGCAAAGCAATGGGGCGGATACGGCCTTGATGCCGTCGGATCAAGCAGGTCGACTCCTGGATTTACTGCGCCACGTGGGAATCAAACGTTTCCGTTTGGCGGGTCATTCGTACGGTGGTTTGGTGGCGCTCTCGCTCGCGGAGCGCGCCGGCCCAAGCCGGGTGCGCTCCTTGTTCCTCCTGGATCCCCTCAATCCATTTTTTCCAAGAACCGTTTTGGATTCGGTGGAACGCGAAGCGGGCAAACCCATTGAGCACGTCTTGGTGCCGTCGGATCCGTCGGATTTACCGTTGCTGATGCGGCTCACCTTCAGTCGAAATGTTCCGTTGCCCAACGCACTCAGTCAAAAAATACTGGAGGCCATGGAGCAGAAAAACCCAACAGCCCAGCGCTCCTTGCTCCGGGTGTTGAAGCGACGAGAGCCCGAAATACGAAACATGAAACTCCCGCAAGGAATTCCCACGTTCCTGCTCTGGGGCGCCAACGACGCTTTAATTCCCCTGCGTTCCGGGGTAGAATTGCAACGTGCCATCCCCGGCTCCATACTTTTGATCAAACCGCACAATGGGCACACCCCCCATTTGGAGTCACCCGTTGCGGTGATTCAACTGTTCAAACTATGGCGACGCGTCAATGGGAAAGCGCATTAACTAAATTCCGAAAACCATTACCTAAACGGATTGCGGAACCTTGGATCGTTGCCCAAGGCGTCGTCGGATAAGGTGTGCAAGAAAGCAACCAAAGCTGCTTTTTGCGCCGGGCTGAAGTTGGGGTTCAATGGCGTTCCGTTCGGAGTTCGTAACTCCGGGGATAGATTGGGGTGGTTTTTCACACCGGCACTGTAGTGGTCCACCACTTCCTCAAGGGTTATGAAACGACCGTCGTGCATGTACGGCGGACGGAGGCCGACGCTGCGCAAAGACGGTACTTTGAACAATCCATTCTGCGCCGCGTTGCCGGTAGTTTGACCTAATCCCAAGTCTGTTGTGGAGGCCAGGTCCAGGCCATTGTTTCGAGGCCCTGGAGCAGTAAAAGCCTCAGAACCGTGGCAGCCTACGCAAGCGCCTGGGGCCGGCGCTCCGCCGCCGGGTACGACTCCAAAGAACAAGTTCTTTCCTTGGTTTTCTTGAGCGGTAAAGTTGGGAAATGCTGCAGCTGGTCCGTTGACCTGCGCACGACCCACGTCGTACCGGCTTTGGTAGGCCAGAATGCTCCGCACGAACTGTGCTAAAGCCCGTGCCATGAGGTCCGTCGTGATTTCAGAGGTGCCAAATGCTTGCTCAAACAACGGTGCATAGTAGGCTTTTTGTTGCGCCCTTGCCACCAAGGAATCTAGGGTCATGCCCATTTCCACAGGATCCTGAAACGGCATCAAAACCTGTTGTTCCAAGGAGGAAGCGCGTTCGTCCCAAAAGAAATTGCCGTTTGTGTAAAAGCGGGAATTGACCAATCCCATGGAATGGCGTCCGGTCAGGCCGCCCGCAAATCCACGACTAAGCCTTGCGGTATCGCCAAATCCTAAGTTTTGGTGGTGACAAGAAGCACACGATACCGACCGATTCTTGCTAAAAGTTTTGTCGTAAAACAAGACGCGGCCCAAAGTAGCACCGTGATCCGTAACCGGATTGGTGAATGGCGTGTTGTCCCGATTTAGGACGTTGGGTGTTGCGAAATGAGCAGGAACCTGTGGATTGCTGTAGTTGTAGGGTTCGCTGGGCAAGTTAAGTGCTGCCGCCACCGGATCCATAGGTTCCTCCGGACGACAACCTACAAACACCAATGTTGTGGCTCCCAACGCAGCGACCCAACGGAGCCCTACGAATGTATTTTTTAATACCCGCATGGTTATAAGATTAAAAACACCCCAATTCGTTTAAAGATGACCAAAAAAAGTTTGCGGCACCGATGTCAATGAATTTCTACGCAAGACTATTTCAGCGCCGTCCGTCGGCCTGAATCAAAAAAATAGAGGGTCGTTTGTGCAGGTTTGGTGCGGCCACAGCTCGCCATTCCCGAACGGTTCGCATCGAAATCCACTCGGTGGAAAGGGTTAAATCAACGGCTACGCACAAGCGCGTTTCCGGCTGCAATGCCGCCAAGGCAGATTCCCAAGTAGCCCCATTTCGGTAGGGAGTTTCAATAATCAACTGCGTGGAAGGGACGCCGGGTGACTGTGTTGAACGGGCCTCCAACGCTTGCCAAGCTTTTTTCCGGGCCGCTGCGTCAACGGGTAGGTAGCCGTTGAACGCGAAATGTTGACCGTTCAAGCCGCTCGCCATCAGCGCCAACAAAAGGGAAGAGGGACCCACCAGGGGAACCACGCGGATGCCCATGCGATGCGCCTCTGCCACCACCAAAGCACCTGGGTCTGCCACGCCGGGAACACCAGCTTCAGACATCAAAACCACCGTTTCTCCGGAAGCGGCAGGAGCTAGAAAATCGCGAATGCCTTGTTCGGGGTGGTGCTTGTCCAGCTCGTGCACCACCAAATCAGCCTGTACGATTCCTGGATGAAGCAGTTTGAGGTGTTGTCGAGCCGTTTTGCTGTTCTCCACAACAAAATAGCGTGCGGAAGAAACAGCGTCCAGCAGTTTTTGCGGAAAAAGGTCTGATGCAGGGGCGGGCCCCAAAAAGGTGGGGACCAGTAGAAGCACTTAAGCCAAGGTCAATTTTTTCCGCAATTCATCCACGTACGTGCGGAAACGCTTGTCGGTTTCCGAAAGGTTGTTTACCGTACGGCAAGCGTGCAGTACGGTTGCGTGGTCCTTGTTCCCGCACTGTGCACCAATGGTGGCCAAAGAGCTCTTCGTCAGTTGCTTGGCAAAAAACATGGTCAATTGACGGGCTTGAACGATTTCGCGCTTGCGGGTTTTGCTCTTGAGGAGCTCTGTAGGCATGTCAAAATAATCGCAAACCACTTTTTGGATGTAGTCGATGCTGATTTCGCGCGACGTGTTCTTGACGAACTTATCAATCATCTGCTTCGCCAACTCCACCGTAATCTTCTTTTTGTTCAAAGAAGATTGAGCTAAAAGGGAGATTAAAGCACCTTCCAATTCGCGAACGCTGGAGTGGATGGAGTACGCTAGGTATTCCACAACATCTTCCGGCATTTCGATTCCGTCGGTGTAGAGTTTTTTGCGCAAAATAGCAATGCGCGTCTCTAAATCAGGCTTTTGCAAGTCCGCGCTCAACCCCCACTTAAATCGAGAAAGCAGACGTTGTTCCATGCCTTGCAAATCCACAGGAGCACGATCTGAAGTAAGAACTACTTGTTTTCCGCTTTGGTGGAGGTGGTTAAAAATCTCAAAGAAAACGTCTTGGGTCTTTTCTTTTCCGCTAAATGACTGCACGTCATCCATGATCAACACATCGATCATTTGGTAGAAGTGCACAAAATCGTTCTTGGTGTTGTTCCTGATGGAGTCGATGAATTGCTGCGTGAAGCGTTCCGCAGAAACATACAAAACGGTCTTTTCAGGGTAACGGTCTTTGATTTCGATCCCAATGGAGTGCGCCAAATGGGTTTTGCCCAATCCTACACCACCGTAAATCAATAAAGGATTGAAGGAGGTTCCTCCGGGCTTATTGGCTACAGCATAGCCGGCAGAACGCGCCAAACGATTGCAATCTCCTTCGATGTAGTTGTCAAAGGTGTAGTTGGGGTTCAACTGACTTTCAACGTGAACCTTTTTCAGGCCCGGAATCACAAAAGGATTTCGAATGCCTTCAACACCGCCAATTTCCACCGGCATGGAAACGTAAGGGTTTTGGATGGGTGCGCGGTTGGTTGAAGGGATTTTCAACGTTTGCGGCTCTGTATTGCCGTACGTGTTTTCCATAACGATGGAATACACCAGCTTGGCATCCTCACCTAATTCTTTGGTGATGGCGCTTTTCAGAAGTTTGATGTAGTGGGCCTCCAGCCACTCGTAGGTAAATTTGGAAGGTACCTGAACGGTAATCGCTTTGCCTTGAAGCTTGAGCGCCTTGATGGGAAGGAACCACGTGGTAAATGCTTGTGGGGTTATGTTGTCCTCAATAAAGGACAAACAATTCTTCCAAACGGCTTCGGCGCTCCGTTCCATAGGGGATATTCTAGTAGTACATTTGGACTTCCGAAAGGGTGGCACGTTGCCAAATCCGCGGGGTCTTTTTGATGTGACAAAGCTGTCGATAAATTTGTCATAAAAAAAATGTTTAACCCCTTGATTTTAGGTTTTTTTTTGTGTAAGGAGAATGTAAAGAGGACCCTCGGAGACGTTAGTGTTTGCCTTTTAAGTATTTGAATATAAATGATTTAATGATTTCACACAGTACAGAAATTCGTGTACGCTACGCAGAGACGGACCGCATGGGATACGTTTACTACGGGAACTACCCTACCTACTTTGAAGTAGGTCGCGTGGAATGGTTGCGCGCTCTGGGTTTGAGCTACAAAGAGCTGGAGGACTCAGGCACCATGCTGCCTGTTTTGAACCTGCACGTTAAGTACATCCGACCTGCGCGTTACGACGCATTACTCACGTTGATCACCCGGGTAGAAAAGTGGCCGGGTACCCGTTTGGAGTTCCACCACGAAATTTTAGGACCCACCGGTGAGCGGCTCACTCTGGCAACCGTCGAACTGGTATTTGCCCATACGGACACCGGAAGGCCCAAGAACGCTCCGGAATCCGTTTTGAACGCCATGCGGCCTTACTTTCCAGAAGGCTCAGCCGAATAAATTGTTATGCGGCTAAAAGCCAGCCCAACGGAAGTGTCCGTGCGAACCATTGGTCTCCCAACGCAGCAGGTAGGCTCCGGGGGGCACGTTCCAAAGCAACCGTAGGTTGTGCAAGCCTGCAGCAACGTGAACGGTTCCTAGGTTGCGCCCGTTGAGGTCTGTGCAAGTAACGTCTAAGTTGGTGGTGGCCACAAAACCTTCTTCCGTACCCCATATATACTGCGAGAAAACGGTAGCGTGCTCTTCGTTAGACGCCTTGGGCAGTAAAATTTGCCAGGTTGCAAAGTCCCGGTGCAATCGCCAGGCGTTGATTCCGTTGTTGCGCAGAGTGTCTGCCTGCAAAACCAATTCCGCGGCCGTTCGGTAGGACATGCCAGACGCCCACTGGTGAGCACTTTCCAGCACCAAGGCGTCCATTTCGGCGCGGCCCACGTGCGGCCAGCTGCGCATCAGGGCGTCCACGAATACATTGGTGTGCGCATAGATGTTGATGAACGAAAGTCCCGGATACATTTTTTGGGTCGCGTTTTGCGCGGATCGACCGCTCCAGAATTCGTTGTGTCCGTCCCAGCCAAAGACGCGTTGCCAGCCAAAGTTGTTGAGGTGTCGGGAATAACTGACGGCCCAGTAATCGCCAAACGCTTCGTCCAAGGAATTTCGTTCGTCGCCAAAATTGGTGTTGGGTACAATAGCTTGCGATAGGGCGTGGCCGTATTCGTGTACCACGACGTCCGCGTCTTCCGCATCGTCTACTCCGCCTTCGCCAAAGTAAAGACGGGGAGGGGTGGTGCTCCAATCAAAAAAGCTATTGTCTTGGCCGTTGATTGCGTGCGGATCTACGGGAATCGCATAGGGAACGGCGGTGAATCCCAAAGCAGAAGTGTGGTTTTTAAACGATTGGATGTGGTAAAACGCATTGACGTCCTCAAAGCGGTTGTCCGTGCGGGAAAAGGCAAAAGACGGGATAAAGGAGGTGGCGGGTGCGGAGGTAGGAGGATCAAAGTCTTCTATGACAACGGATCCTGAGCTCAGGACAAACTGGGTGCCGGTCCAGGTAGCTTTGAAGCCCCGGGTCACCCGCAAGGGGTCTAAAACAGCTGAATTGGCGTCGTTGAGGTCTACGTACTGCCCACCGTAGGGAACCCCGGCCTTCGTCAGGGGGTCTGGCTCAAACACTAGGCCGGTAACGGTAGTGTCCGTTTGAACGGCGTGTTCGTCGGATTCAAAATGAACCAACAAGTCGTGTTCGTACAACGTCGCTCCAGTTTGGTCGTCCTCAAAACGCTCCCACCAGCGGTGCTCGGGTTCGGCAGTGCGCACCCGGGTTTGCCAGGCAGAAACCCACGTTTTCGCGTTTTCGTCAAAGAAATAAACCGGAGTTTTTGGGGCCGACGGTTCGGGATTCCAGTGCGGTGCAGGCAATTGCTCCGCCCGGGAGTAGTAGGGAGCAACAGCCGAAACTACTTGACCGTTGCGGCGAACGCACACGTTGGCTTGCAACCCAAACGCAGGCACCGCGCCGGCATAAACCCCGAAAAGACGGTAGTCTGCCGTTGGCGTTTGTTCCTGGTGTTCCATTTGGTAGGCCCAACCTTGAGGCAAGGGGAGACGCTTGGTCAACCAGGCGTGCGTCTCCTCGTCCGTGCGGGCCTCCATGGGTGTGTCCGGGTGGTAAATCTGTCCCAACAGGACGGTCGGTGCTAAAAAGACAAATCCAACGATGAAAAGAAAGCGAATCGTATGCATGGTAACTTATTAAGTATGGTCTGTTCTACGAAGATACACGCCACATTCGGTGGCGCCCATGCGTTTGGAAAAACCACGTTTCACTTGTTCCGGGCCGTTTAGGCATTGGGCATTGTCTGGCAGGGGTGGCGCCCATACGGAAGGCGTCCAAGGCCTGTCTTGGGTCAATACCCGCAACTCATCCCACAAGCCAGCTTGCAAAAAAGAGGCCAAAACAGACGCTCCTCCTTCCACCAGTACCGAGCGAATTCCATTTTTGGTGCACCATGTCAGGGCGTCTTCGGGTGCGGCAAAGCAGGTAACATCTGAGGGTAAAGGGGTAGACGGCGTGCCCAGAACCAAGCGCCGGGGAGCGCGCCCACTCACCAAGCGTGCATTCAATTGCGGCCGGTCCAAATCCCACGTTCGGGCGCCCACCAGTATGGCGTCCTCTTCAGACCGCCAGCGGTGCACTACCACCTGTGCTTCTGGGGATGAAACGGGGAAGGGACCCGGATGTTCAACGGTTCGGGCTGCATCCATTCCCCCTTCAGGGGTTTGGGCCCATTTCAACACCAAATAGGGTCTTTGTTGTTCCACCGAAACCAGAAATCGACGGTTGATCCAACGGCACCAGTCTTGAAGCTCCGGGGCTGCGGCTTCCACCACTACGCCGGCTGCTTCCAAAAGGCGCAATCCATTTCCGGAGACCCGTGGATCCGGATCCACGGTTCCGTAGACCACTCGCCCAATTCCGGCAGACACCAGGGCGTCCGCGCAGGGTGGGGTTTTGCCGTGGTGTGCGCAAGGTTCCAGCGTTACGTAGGCCGTGGCGTGCGGCAAAAGCAATCGGTCCTCTGGGGAAAGGGCTGACAAGGCTGCCGCCTCCGCGTGCAAATCCCCTGCGCGCCGGTGGAAACCCTCCGCCAACAAGCGTTCGTCGGGTTGTCCCGGTCGGTACACCAAACAGCAACCCACCACGGGGTTGGGCGACGTATGCCCCAAAGCGAACACCGCCAACTCCGCGGCGCGGAGCATACCTTTGCGGTCTGCGGCAGGGGTAGATTGCATGCAGCAAAGGTACTGCAGATGAACGGCAACGAGGCCCACAAGAGGTTTGTAGAAGCAGCCCAGGCGGGCGGGCACGACGAACGCGAAGCACGCGCCATTTGGCAAGCGTGGTTGCAGGATCGGTGGGGCCTGACCCGAACGCAGTGGATGCTCCACGAACACGAGCCCGTTTCCGATGTATTTGCAGGGCAGTGGGAATTGGATGCCCAACAATTTAGGATTGGAATCCCGTACCAATACACGCTGGGCTGGGTGAATTTTGCAGGAGTCCGTTTGGACCTAGGCCCCGGCGTATTGATTCCCCGCCCGGAGACGGAGGCCTGGGTTTTGGATTGGTCCAAACGGCTTCCGCATGCGAAGCGAGCCTTGGACGTTTGCTCCGGCAGCGGGTGCATCGCTGTGGGTTTGGCCCAGGCTTGGCCCAAAGCCACGGTGTATGCCGTGGAATGGGACGCAGATGCTTGGCCGTGGTTGATCAAAAACGCCGCCCAATTTCCAGATGTACACCCCGTTAACGCCGATGCATTGGCACCCCCGCCGTTCGCTTTAACATCCTTGGATCTGCTCCTTTCCAACCCGCCGTACATCCCGGAGGGCGAGCGAGAAACATTGGCAAACCACGTTCGCGATTACGAACCCGGCGTCGCTTTGTTTGTACCTCAAACCGATCCACTCCTGTTTTACCGCTCGTTGGTGGAATGGGGCGAGCGCTTGTTGCGCCCCGGGGGCTGGTGGTCCGTGGAGTGCCATACGGATTTCACGATTGATGTTGCTCAATTGGTGTCCCGTCCGGGTTGGTCTGTGCCGGAAATTCGCGCTGATATTTTTGGAAAACCGCGCTTTGTGGAGGCGCAATGGCTCGGTATCTTTACCCCATGATCTCGTCGGAAATCGACCCCGCTTACGAACGAATTCAGCTCTTGCGCACGGAGCTGCACCGCCACAACCACCGGTACTACGTGGAAGACCGGCCGGTGCTCACCGACCAAGCCTTTGATGTGCTTTTGCGCGAATTGGAAGACTTGGAGCGCGCTCATCCGCAATGGGCTGATGACAACAGTCCCACCCAACGCGTGGGCGGTGCCGTTACCAAAAAATTTAATTCCGTTCGACACCGCGTTCCCATGCAGAGTTTGGCCAACACCTATTCTCGTGAAGAACTGGATGCCTTTTTTGATCGGGTAGAAGGGGCTTTGCCGGAAGAGCCGGTTTGCTACGTGGGCGAGTTGAAGTACGACGGCATTGCTCTCAGCTTGCACTACGCAGACGGTCGGTTGGTGCGCGCCGTCACCCGGGGGGATGGAGTTTCCGGGGACGAAATCACCGCCAACGTGCGCACCATCGCCACGGTACCCTTGGTGTTGAACGGCACATCGCCGAAATCGGTAGAAGTTCGGGGCGAAGTGTTCTTGCCCTTCGCGGCGTTTGCGGCCCTCAACAACGACCGTTTGGAGCAGGATTTGGAGCCGTTCATGAATCCGCGCAATGCAGCCAGCGGCAGCCTGAAGTTGCAAGATTCGGCAGAGGTTGGAAAACGAGGTTTGGCCTTTATGCCGTATTTACTCGTGGGCGTAGAAGGGGTGGCTGCACATGCATCGGGCTTTGAGCAGCTCAAAGCGTGGGGATTTAAAGTGCCCAACGAAGAGGATCACACGCTCCTGGTGGCGCACCACCGCAACGAAATTTATCGTTTTTTGGATCGATGGGATGCGGATCGTGCAGAACTGCCGTTTGGCATCGACGGTGCCGTCATCAAGGTAGACGCCACGGACCAGCAGCGTCGATTGGGCAGCACGGCCAAAGCGCCGCGCTGGGCCATTGCCTATAAGTACAAAGCACTGGCCAAAACCACTCGTCTGGAAGCGGTGGTGTACCAAGTAGGCCGCACCGGTGCCGTAACGCCCGTAGCCCAATTGGAACCGGTTCTGTTGGCCGGCACCGTGGTCAAGCGCGCCAGTCTCCACAACGAAGACATCATCAGGTCCTTGGACCTACATTTGGGAGACACCGTTTGGGTGGAGAAAGGCGGTGAAATCATCCCCAAAATAACCGCGGTGGAGTTCGCGATGCGTCCCAACGGAGCCTTGCCCGTGCGTTTTCCGGAATCCTGCCCGGAGTGCGGAACTCCGCTGGTTCGCCAAGAGGGTGAGGCCCAGCACTACTGCCCCAACGCCATCGGTTGCATGCCCCAGCGCCACGGCCGCGTGGTGCATTTTTTGGGCCGCCGCGCCCTCAATTTAGAGGGTTTGGGCACCGAAACCGTGCAAGCCCTGTTGGATCGCGGACTGGTGCAGCAACCGTCGGACCTCTACTACCTGAGCGAATCAGACTGGTACCTATTGCCCAACTTTAAAGAAAAATCGCTCCAAAATGTTCAATTGGCTTTGGAGGCGAGCAAGCAAGTGCCCTTTGAACGCGTTCTATTTGGACTGGGCATTCGCCACGTGGGCGAGACCGTCGCGAAAAAAATGGCGCGCCACTGGGGCAACATAAACGCGTTGGCTGCGGCCGACGTAGAATCTTTGCAAGAAGCAGACGAAGTTGGGCCCGCCATAGCCGAGTCCGTTCGAGCTTTTTTCTCCGATCAACTCAATCGGGTGGAAGTGGATCGCTTGCGGGCGGCCGGATTGCGCATGGAAATCGACGGCAGCCACACGGTTTCCAATGTCCTTCAGGGCAAGAGCTTTGTGGTGAGCGGCGTTTTCACCGGCTACACCCGGGACGGCATCAAAGAAACTATAGAATCCTACGGCGGGCGCGTTGTGGGCTCTGTGAGCGCTAAAGTGGATTTTGTAGTTGCCGGTGAGGGAATGGGGCCAGCCAAGAAGGCCAAGGCAGAATCACTTGGTGTTCAGGTAATTACCGAAGTTCAATTCAACCAAATGCTGCAAAACCAATGAAGTGGATTGCCGACCTACGTACGCGCTACTGGCACTTTCGTTTGCGCCAGCATTTGGAGCGGCTAAAGCCCACGCTTCCTTGGGTAGGGTGGGAGCGAGCCAAATGGATTGGGGTGGTGTTTGACGCACAATCCGAAGAGTCGTTGGACCTGGTTCGCAAAGCAACAGACCGGTGGAAGCTCCAGGGCAAATCTGTGAAACTGCTGGGATACACCGGGACGCGACGGGACAAGCACACCATTTTTTCCGGCAGACAGTTGTTTTTTTTGGACGACTTAGGTTGGGATGGAACTCCTACCCGCGGCGACTCTTTGGAATTCATCCAAACAGACTTTGACGTAGTCCTCAATTTGGATTCAGACCCCTACAGCCCCAATGCCTTTGTTTTGGCTCATGCCCGTGCCGCCATTCGTGTAGGTCCCCCAAACACAGCATCCATCTACACGGTAATGATGCCTTTTGATGTTGCCGCTTTAGGAGAACGTTTACCGGAATTAGAGTCCTATTTACTACGAATTATACCCTCATGAGACACAATCCATTTCAAGGGACCGGCTTGGCCCTAGTGACTCCCTTTGCCGCCGACGGATCTTTGGATCGTGCGGCTTTGGTGCGTTTGGTAAACCACTCCATCGACGGTGGTGTGGACTTTTTGGTGGTCTTAGGGACCACCGGCGAAACCGCAACCCTTGCCACCGACGAAAAAAAGCAGGTACTGGAGACTGTTGCGGAAACCACCAACGGACGCATTCCTTTGGTGGTGGGCGTTGGCGGCAACAATACGGCCGCAGTTTGTGCGCAGTTGGAAGCGGGACTTCCGTCGGGCTACACCGGCGTTCTCAGCGTTTCGCCCTACTACAACAAGCCCACGCAAGAAGGCATTTACCAGCACTACAAAGCGGTATGCGGCAGCACAGACGCTCCCGTCATCTTGTACAACGTACCCGGCCGAACCGGAAGCAACGTACTGGCAAACACGGTGTTGCGCGTGGCGCAAGACTGCCCCAACGCCGTGGCCATGAAAGAGGCCAGCGGAAATCTAGAACAAGCAATGGCCATCATTCAGTCTGCCCCGGCCGGTTTTGACGTACTCTCTGGCGACGACAACCTCACCCTTCCTTTGTTGGCATGCGGAGCAAAAGGCGTCATCAGCGTCAGCGGTCAGGCCTACCCACGTTTGTTCAGTGGAATGGTTCGAGACGCCCGAGCCGGACGATTAGAAGATGCGCAACGTGCTCATTACGAATTATTTACTTTCACTCAATTGCTCTTTGCCGAAGGAAATCCAGGAGGGATTAAAGCAGCCTTGGCGCATTTGGGCTTGTGCGAAAACTTCCTCCGTCTGCCGTTGGTTCCGGTGTCTGCTGAGTTGAACGGTCAATTGCGTACGCTGGTTGCCCAACTCGCATGACGCCCTTGCGCCTGCTGTACGCTGTTCAAGGCACCGGGAACGGTCATGTTGCCCGTGCGCAAGCCCTTGTTCCGCTCTTGCTGGCGCAACCCAACGTTC
>Ga0102920_1000299_pt1 | contig 12311 bp, 8 predicted proteins | sample Colrivmeta1568A3_FD_78204 | JGI IMG/M metagenome (GOLD analysis project Ga0102920, IMG submission 78204) | Estuarine microbial communities from the Columbia River estuary - metaG 1568A-3 | ecosystem: Environmental > Aquatic > Marine > Intertidal zone > Estuary | place: USA: Columbia River Estuary...
AGGAATACATTTTGCTAAATCATCTAATAATTCTAAATAACGTCCTTTAGTATCCTCATGTTCTTGTTCGTCTTTATTTTTATAAATTATTGTTTCACCCAAAATACTTATACATCCACCTAAATTAACACCTAAATCAATTTTCACCACGTCACCTGGTTTTATCATATTAAATTCATCATTACCATTTTCGTATATATAATTTGAAACACAATTATTTAAACTTATACTTGTAGGAAACGCAATACCCTTTATAATTTCTCGTTTATATATTTTAGAACATTCTTCTTTTATACGATTATCACCATATTCATTTAAAGCCTGTGTATTTAATAATTCACTAGATTGAATTTTACTAACTATTTCAGTCATTATAGTTCCACAAATTTTTGCACAAGTATTATACTTTGTCAAATCTTGTTCCGATATAACATCCGTCAACATTATATTAGTTTATTATTAGTTTTTAAATAATATTACAATTAAAAACGAATAAAATTAAATATATTACACATTTGTAAACTTTTTAAACCACTTTTTGATATCATTTAGATTTAACCAAACGGATTCGGTATTTCTTTTTGTTATTTGTTCTGGATCAAATACTTCAGATGTTATTAAATTGTTTAGGAGTAAATTTTCTACATTATCATTGATAACTTCATTAGAAATATTGTCTAGTACAAAATCTAAATCGTCAACGTTTATAGTTACATAATCTTTTAATATATTACCAATCGACTTTATCTTTTCAAATCTTGTCAAGTTAGGATTTTTATTTATAGATCGTATGGTTTCTTGTACTGTAGTATTTTTTACTAATGATTCTCCTAAATTTTTCTTTACGTCATAAATTTTCATTTTTGTAGCATCAACCTCTTTGTTCCATTCAACTTCAGCATTCACAACGTTTTGTTTACCCGATAAAAACGAGTCCACGTCAGAATAATATTTATTTTGTAAAACAGGAATTGATATAGTAGTATCAACATTAGTTCTTCTTACAGGAATTACTTGCCCAAAATTAGTTAAAATTCCAGTATAAACATTTTTGTCAACTGTCGTACCCAATAATTTCATTTTTGGTTGGAAATCTGCACTACTATTAAATTCATCTAATAATTCTATGACACGATCTATTGGTATAGCTTTTTGTTTAATCACAAAATCATCGAAAGGTATAGTAGGTATTTTATCAAGTACACCAGTTTCCTTTACAGGAATTACTAGTCCCAACTTTGTAACTAACATATTTATTTTATTAAACGCATTCACTAATTGAAACCATATTTCGTGTTCCGTTTTTGATAATTTATGAATTATATATTCTGCTGAATACAATTCTTCATATGGATACTTTTCTGGAAAACGATTTTCTTTAGTGCACGAAGATGAATAATAATCAACAAACAAATTAACTATATTTTTATTGATATTATCACCAAGTCCGTAATTAAAAACAAAATTTATAACAGGTTGTTGTTTATCTAAGATTTGCATTTTTTGAGAAGCTTTATTCCATCGAGCTGAAGAATTTTCAACTATTATTTCAAAAGCATTTTGCTTTTTTATTAGAATTAAAAATGGTTTTGATCTATCTTGTTGAATGTTTAAATTACATACAAGACGCATATCTTCATATTGAAAAATTGTTTTTGATAATGTTTCAGTATATGGTATATCTATAATTAGTATATTACAGCCTAAACCAATTTGAACTAAATCTATTATATCAGACCAATGTATAACATTTTCATCATTTATTGCATCAATATAATCTTGTAAACTATTGTATTTTAAACTAATATTTCCATTATTTAATCTTAAAAAGTCCTGAGGATGTTCTTCTAAATAATTAACTAAAAATCGTTTTAATGCATATGTACTATCTATTTTAAGATCTGTGTTATCACTTACAGATTCAACTATACAATTCAGAAACGATAATTGATTTTGATTAACACCCCATCTTAAAAATGCTGATGATTTAAGATTCAAGTATTCATTTAACAAAGTATTCAATCCTGGTTGTAATACACCCTGCCTTTTGTAACCTAACAATTTATCAGTTGTAATAATATGTTGTTTTATAACACCAGTCTTTTCAGCTTTTTGAGGTCTATAAACAGCTTGAGATTTTTCAAAACAACAAGGGTAAGATTTTATATTGTATCCAAATGTATTTTCCTTATTGTGATGTTTACATGGTTCATTTATATTATCATTTGTACGTTTATGCAAATGGGGGATGTTTAAGCAAGTATTCTTTTTTGGTTTAGAAAGGATTTGATACAATGGGACTTCACTTAACCAAATAGTTTCGTTTTTATCATTTGTTTCATCTTTTTCAATCTGTTTTACTAAAGCATCGTTATGTATATGAACAAGAGGAAATTGGGAATTTGGGTTATCATCTAGATAGAAATATCTAGAACTAGATAAATCAACATTTTCTATATCTTCAGATGTTACACGAATAACAAATGTTGTAAAACTTTTACCAGAAGGATCTATTACTTCAACTTTAAAATTACTAGGCTGAACTTTTATTTCTAAAATATTAGCACTAATTATACTTTCCATACCCTTTCCTGGATATTCAAAACAACAAGGAATATCACCAGATAAACCAGGATATTTATGTTTACCTGTTCCTTCACAAATGTATTTATTACCTCTATAAATCATTACTAATTCAGGATCTTCTATAGTAGTTTCATTATCAATTTTAGGTTGACGTTTTTTTTGACAAGTTATAGAGGACATTTTTCCACCAAGTTCTCTGACCAATTTAACATTTTGTTTTCTTTCCTTTAACACAACTTCTATATCTGAATCATCATCTGAATCTTCAAATATATTACTTTTTAATTTACTTGACATTTCTGATATAACCATTATATTATCAATAATAACCTTTAATTGATTTAAATTATACCCACCATAAATGATAATAGTACTAGAATTTAATTTATAAGGATTATCCTTGACATTTACTGTTATACCCAATCTTTCAGAATCATCATCAGCATCACGTTTACCAAAACGTTTATAATACATTGATACAATATCTTTTATATCCTTTGAATCAAAAATTCTTGAAGCCTCAAATTTTGTTAACATTTTCCTAAACTTTGATTTATTTATAGACTGTAATGTTTCTAAATGAGCATTAACAGAAACTAATTTCACAGACATCTTATCAGATGTATATAAGCGTTTTGATTTTGTAAATACACCATGTAATTCACTAAAAGATTCTACTAAACTATCAATTGAAACACTTATAGCTTTTACAATGTTATCAATTGATCTTTGATTATCATCTTCTTCAAAATTAACTCTAACTGTAATTAACCCCATTTCATTTATTGTAATTGTTATATATTTGTTCTGCGGTTTACTTGTTACTATATCCTTTAATTTGTATTTAATCATTAGACCCTTAACTTTTTTATAACTTGCTTTTTGTAATTTTTTCTTTTCATTTAAAATCCATGACTTTATAGAATTCTCATTTAATGAATCTAATAATCTATTGTAAATCTTAATTTTTGGATCACGACGGGGACTATCATTATATGCTATTAAAGGTATATTATCAGATAATTCTAGTATATTAAATATTTGATACAATTTTATAAATCTACCATTGATACTACTATCATAATCGGGATCACGGAATGTAAATGTAGCTGTTGTATAGATAAAATTAGGAGAATCAGAATCATGTAACGTTTCATAATATTTTTCAGATTTGTAAGAGTATACTTGTTTATAAAAATCAACAAGACGTTCACTTTCTTTTTTGTAGGTTTTTGATTCAGAATCGTATTTGTTTTTTATTTTATTAAAAAACTCTTTAATATCTTCTGTTAAACTTTCACTTTCATCATTACTAATTACCGGTATATCTGACGTTTTATTAAAATTAAACATTTTCATTTTTATTACATTAGACAAATCATCAAGTGTTAATTCAACAAACTCCTCTACTAATTGGTCATATAAATCAGAAATCATATTGTCATCTTGTTTTAATTTCAAATATAATCCATATGTTTCTAAATCAAAATCATTATATGAATCTTGGTTTATAATTGTAAATATGGATTTTACATATACAATTGGTTTTTCTGGTAAACTTGAATAATGAAACAGTAAACAATTACTATCCGTTATGACTTTCTCATCTGATTTGTCAAGTATTTCTAATTTTAATAAATTTGGATAATATGGAACTGTTTCCTTGTAAAAATTATCAGTATTTATAAAAATTTTGGTTTTAATTTCTGACACTGTATCATCTAACAATACACCATACTTTTCCCCATTTTTATTTAAAGAAATATTAGTTTCTTTATCAATGATGTTTACACCTAATGTCATGACTTACAATTTACAAAGAAATAAACTTTTTATAAAAAGTATACTTTTATAAAACACATTATAAATTAATCTGTAAACAATCTTCTTTTAATACTACTCTTCACACTATCACAAATTTTGATAAAATTTTCAGTTGCTCCCTTGATTTGTTCGTTTGTTTTAAAACCTGTAGCTATAACATTACCACTTTGGAATATCAAAAATGTTATATTTATACAAGTACATTTATTTGTACAAGGACATATTCCTTGTTTAAGATTAACACAATCATTGTTCAATGGTATTTTGTATAAAAATTTTATACCAGAATAAGATTCAGGCTTGTATTTGCATATATAATTCATATCTATCAAATGTTCATAAAATCTTTGTCTATTAATTTTGTAATCTATAGTAAAATATACATTCATACAATTTACATTTAAATCTATACCATTTTCTAATTGTTCATCTGTTAATACGTAATTACTATTACTAAACGGATTACAACTATACTCTATTTCACTAATATCTTCATCTGATTCAGTGTTGGTCAATTTAGATTTATCAATTTCATATACTATTTTTCCTATAATTGTGTCATTATTATAATAAATTAAACCATTATCATTATCAAAAAATATATTGTTATTTTTTTTATAAAATTTGTGTCTGTTTTTTAATAATTCTATACGTGTATAACCTATATAATCTCCATCTAAATTATGTAAAAAATGACGTCTTTGAGTTTCCATTTTTTGTGTTATAAACATATTAGTTTTTTGATCTATAATATAATCTTTTTTGTTAATAATATAATGTTTGTTTTGCCAATCTTTACAATAACCAATAATATTTTTAGAACTATAAGAGTAAACTAATTTATCCTTGTCTACCAAAATACCATTAACATCCTTTGTCAATAAAATCGTATCGCGTTTATCAACAAGTGTTTGTAATTTTTCGTAAATCTTACGTGTTACAATCGTACCTTCACCAATATATTTACAACCAGTCAAATGCAAACTACCATTTCCAAACAATTTTACGTTAACATTATTACCATTATTGTTTAAAATTATAGATATCTGATTATAAAATAATGCCTTGTTAATTTTTTCAGTGTCTTTTACTTTTGCCTTTTTATAAATAGTTGTTGAATATTTACCTTTCATAATACTTAAATCAGCATAATTGTATTTAATGCCTATTATATCATTATCTATTTCCAAATATTTACCAATATTAGTCAAATTTAATTGACAATCTGGAAGTTTACACGATAACGTTATAGTAGAAATTTTTATATCCAATGTCATTTTCTATTTCAACTTGCTTATTAATATTCAATTTCTTTAAATAGTTTTTTTATTTAAAGATTTTTTAAAGACAGTTTTTTTATTTGCTAATTATATTATATTATAATATGCAGGTTAACGATTTGATAATATTGACTATTTGTCTATTTGTGTTTTACTTTTTACTAACAAAAACAAAAGAAGGATTGGATGCTGTTATGGTAACAAATGCTTTTTCTGATTTGCGTTGCATTGATGATAATTTACCAATAGTTAGATTGATTGATAATAAATCAGTTCAATGTTTGAGTAAATCTCAAGGTAATACACAAGATTGTATGATGAGGGGTGATCTTGCTATTCCAAATGATGTAAAATGCAATGACATTAATACATATTTAGTTAAAGAAATTCGTAATAAAAATTCACCTGTAAGAACAGTATATGATAAATTAGAACGAGATGTGGACTATAATCTTTTAACTTGTAATCCAGATGGTTTAAATAATACATCACATTGGTGTGGAAAAATATATGACAACATTAAAAAAGAAAAATGCACATCAAATGAAGGTAAATTTGGAGTTTGGGTAAATCCATGCAAGCAAATGCCAGAATATGCAGCTTTACCACCAGCTGGTTCTAGTCTTTTAACAACAAATAGAGCAGAAATTTTACAAGCTAGAGCTGAAGCAAAATTAGATAGTGATATTTCAAGAAACAAAGCATTATGTGGCGGTACACAACCTTGCCGAGATGAATTAACTACAGGATCAGGTAGAGGAGGAGTTCAATGTATATTCAAAAATGAAGGAGATGGTAATGTATCTATATTTGATAAACGCACTAATACAAAAGTGTGGGAATCAAAAACATCTGGAAAAGGTGTATCACCATATAAAGTCGTATTAAATTTAGATGGAAATATGGTTTTACAAGATAAAGATTCAAAGACTATATGGGAATCTGGAGCCCGTGGTACATCTAATTCTAGATTATATAGGGCAAATTTATTAGATAAAAGTGGTAAATGTGTACTAGAAATTACAGATAAAGATGGTAAATTCGTGTGGTCTTCTTAATTCTTTAATTCTTTAATTATTTTTTTATTTTATTTATTATTATAAACAAATGGTACAATCAATAAATAATAATTCTTTACTAATACTCGCAGCTCTAGTTTTTTTCTTCTATTATTTTTATTACAATAAAAAAGAAGGATATAAGGAAGTTCAAAAGGTAACTAGAAGAAAACTTACTAAAATTGTACCCCTACCTGCAAAGGCAGTTACACCTCTAGTACCTGCAGTTGTCCCTGTAGTTGTACCCGCGCCTGCTCCTGTAGTTGTACCCGCGCCTACTCCTGTAGTTGTACCCGCGCCTACTCCTGTAGTTGTACCCGCGCCTGCTCCTGTAGTTGTACCCGCGCCTGCTCCTGTAGTTGTACCCGCGCCTGCTCCTGTAGTTGTACCTCTAGTTGTACCTATACGAAAATATATTAGGAATGTTGACATGGATATTGGAGGTAATGATATAGCTTGTTATACTGATGGAAGTTCAGCTGATTTTTGTAGAGAAAAATGTGACAATGATCCAAGATGTAAAGGTTATAATTATATTCATAAAGATACTGTTTGGGGGGCGGCTAGTGGATGTTGTTATAAATTCAACAATCAGCCATTGATTAGTACAAAAGGTATAGATTTTTATGCGTTAAATTAACTAATAAACATTAAGATACTTATAAAATTTTCATTATTTACATTGTAATGAAAATTAACAAATTAGTTATTGTATGAAAAATGCTCTATAGTTGCATGTAACTGCATTATTAAATTCAAATGATAAACACCTATACTAGATAATACATGCCAAACTGCATGAAGTTGTAAAGGTTGCAATGTCTGACAAAACATATTTTCCAAACACCAAAGTACAATACTACAGCTATACATACAAATACCGACATTTGTTGCAAAATTTAATCTGTGTCTTAAAGTTAAGTAATGTTTAATTCGTGTTTGTACAATATTAATCAAAGCTGAATCACTTAACTGTTTTGGTTTTTTAAATCTACTATATGTATTTATACCAATTGTAGTTTGATAGTCTATTATAGACGTGCTACTTATCATTGGATTCAGTTTTTCTATTTTTCTTTTTTTTTTCAAAAAATCTTGATTTATATAAATTTTCGAATAAACAATACGATTTAACCCAATAGATAATTTATACAAAATATATAAAACACATCCTTCTGATACTTTTAACGTCAAGTGAAAAGTTATAACTTGTAAACTAGGATGTATAAAATAACTCAAAATTATCACCGGTATCATTTTATAACTATATTTTAAATAATTAAGCAATTTAGTATATTTATTTACATTTATTGTTTCGTATGTTGTTTGTAATTTTAATAAAAGACTTAAATATTCGTTAGCCAATAAAATCATTGGAAGTTCATCTAATAATTGAAATGGGTAATATAAAGTACTATGAAATAACATAGTTCCAATACCAACAAAAACTAACAAAGCAGAAATTCTTATAAATGTATATTTATGAAGATGATTTTCATTTATCCAAGAACTATAATTTTTATAATACCAAATACCTGATAAAATTAAACATAATCCAGTTAATGTATTCCAGTACTCTGCTACATATTCTGATAAAATATAATTTTGTTCACACCAATCAACAGTACTTGGTAAATTAACCATATATACCTTTATTAGTTTAGTTTTAGAGTTGATCTATTTTCATTTTTTTATTATAAAAATATATTTTTTGATTAAACTTTTTTTAAATATATATATTATACAATAAGATAATGTCTCATTTCTCATTTACACGTGCATCTTATGACAAATGCGCTATAGAAAAAAAAGATCAAGAAAGTCAAGCCCCTTTTCACTTAATCACAGATAACACAGTTGCAGAATCTAAAGACGTATGTTTTCAAAGCACTTCACCATTCATGCAAAATCCATATCGAAGTATACCATCATATTCAGTTGATGTAGAAAGTGATTTGCGAGGACACCAATTTCAAGTATCTAAATGTCCAACTCATAAATACAATCCAGAACATTCTGAAGTTTTTAAAATAAAACTAAATGAATGTAAAGACAATGGTCTTGTACCAGAATACACAAGATTAAATAAATCTTGTAATATTTTTAGCGGAATTAGCATCAACCGTTTCCATCCGCTTTGCGAAGATGTCCAAGAACTTAACAAAATTCATAGTAATTCTTATATTGGAACAAATACTAGATTACAAATTAAAGACGCATTTAAAACTAAAAAATAAATACTATGTCAGTTAAAGGGCATAATTTTCATATAAACCCATTTACGTTTTTTTATTAGATCAAATTTTTTAATCCAATATTCTATACAATATGTATTTTCTTGACCATATTGTTCCTAATTTAGACAATTTTTTGAATTTATTAAAACTCAATTTTTTAATAAATATTAATAAATTTATACAACAAATATAAACACGTTACTATATTACATATGATTATATTAAATATTATTACAAAATTACATACCATCAAAAATTTTACGAAAATCTCTCTTTGTATTTTTTGATACATTGTTTTCAAAATTTTCTAATACATTTGTAATTTCATCTTGTGTAGATTGACCTTCTGTTTCTGATTCTAGTTCCACTTCATGTAACACAATATCACCAGTCTCAGTTGTTTTTTCTTTACGACCAATTGTTAATGAATTTGTGTTTTTGTTATAAAAATACCAAGTGGCTCCAAGTAGTCCAAATATTGTTACTGCACCTGATGTTTTGCCAATACCTTTGATGAATGACGTGAATAGTTGTTCTCGAATAGACATATTATATAAATCTATTCTAGAAAAATTTCGTGCTTTTTAAACACACTATTTTATTTTTTTTTTTATTCGCAAAAATCGATAATACTTTTTATATAAGTATATTAATGAGCAATTTTGGAGATATATCAACATCATTTAAACAAGTGTTTATATCTCAAAAAAACACAGGGTATTTATTTGATTTAATTGTCTCAAAAATATTAAAACGGAATCCACAATACCAACCTCATTTGTTCAATAATATTAACAAGTACAAAGAAAACATTATTCAATTACAAGAACTTATATACAATGACTCATTTGTAAACATATATAATAATATCCAATCTTATGGAAAAGTGGATTTAGAAGAAGTTTTAATAGAATTAAACAAAATAACAGTATTAAAATTTGAACAATTGTTATTTAATGATCTCAGTGAAAAATTTACTAAGAGTACATCGGAAAAACAAACACCATCAATTATTCAACCAGTATCAACTAACACTACACAAAATAATACCACGCAAAATAATACGATTTCAAACAATTTTAATAAACATTCAGAATTACAAAACTATAATAACCAAGAAAAACATCAAGAAGATACAATATCAAATGTTAGTTCAGACAATAACATACAAATTACATCAACAGAGTTTTTTTCTGAAAATGCAGTATTTGAAGATGGTAAATATACATTTTTACTAAAAAACGAAGATATTTGTGGAATAAATATAAATAATATAAAGATTAAATGTAACTTGTATAATATTACGGAGAATAACAATAAATTTTGTTTAATAGAAAGTGGTGTAAAAACAGATGTAATTATACCGATAGGATATTATGATGTGTCAACTCTTATAGATATAATATCAGAATGTATAAATGAATCATCTATTAATAAAAACAAGGACTATTTTTATAAAGTTTTCATGAATACCTTTAAAAATAAAATATGCTTTTTATGTGATTATGTAGACAAGGAACGTGTTACTAAACCTTTATCCTTTGGTATTACCTTTTACAAATCAAAAAATGCAAATGATCATGATTTATATCAAATGCTAGGATTCTATAAAACAAACTATACAAATAATAATTTATACATAGCTGAAGATTTTTCTACCACGAATATCTATGATGAGTTGTATTGTAAATTGTATTTAGACAATAAAGAGTTACCTAAACATAAAACAAGTGATGCAAATTTTTCTTTTTATGAAAAAATAAACACAGAAATGGATAAATCATTTGGAAAAACAATATCTATTAATTTTGATGATAACTTTTATACATTTGATACTAATATTAAAGCAAGACATTTATCTATAAAATTTTATTGCAATTACTCACGATTAATGTTATCACAAATGTGGTTTAAATGCAAAATAACATTTGAACACGTGTAAATTATTATATTTTACATATATATTTTACGTAAAATAATAATATTAGCATATATTAATGAACATATTAGATATCATAAACAAAATAGAATTTTCAGATACAATATCGGAAGATTACATTTTAAAAAGTGATCTAGATAAAACTTGCTGCGTTTGTTTTACAGATTCCTATTTTATTTACAATACCTCAAATGATTCCATAATGTCCTTATCAGATATAGATAAATCTTGGTTTAAACACAATGAAATCCCTAAGTGTTTATTAATAAAAAGTTGCTGCAATGTACATTATATATGTATAAATTGTATACATCGTTTAATAAACAACTACGAAGCACATCCTATAAATGAATCTAATTCTCACTTTGCTTGTCCGTATCCATTTGATGATTGTGTTACATCTATAGGATTTAAAAACATATTTGACCATAATTTAATACATAAAATATGCAACAATTACGAATGGGAGAATTATAGAATACATGCAGAAAATTTTGCATTTCCAGGATTTACAATTATAAAATGTCCTGTTTATTATTACCGATCAAGTAACAGAATTTTATGTGACACAGAGATTTTACTTGAAAACGAAACAATAAAAAATACACCTATTGGCGAGTTTATAGTTGAATGTACACAGAATGCCGATTGTCTAAAACGATTTTGTTTTAATTGTAATCAAATAATGAGTTACTATCAACAAGTTTGTTACGATTGTAAAACAAATCATGAAAATGAAAATCCTAATCTGCTAAACTATTATTTTAATAAAAACAAATCAGAAATTTTGTCGTCAATAGTATTGTCATCAAGTTCATCTGATGATAATGAAGAGTTAAACGATAACATTATAAATTACAATGAAAATTCTTACTTGTATTTGAACAAGGATATTACTGTTGAAATTGCTGTTGAACAAATAACAAATATGATTTATAATATAGATACATTTTTCATATGTGCTATATGCAAAATCAGTTTATATAAAACTGAACGTTGCAATGGATTATCTCATCATAATATAGAAAGATGTTATGCTTGTGGACGAATAGGATATAAAACAAAAGGTTTAGGTGAACATTGGAATCCAACTGGAAATAATGGTTGCTTCCGATTTAATAGTGATGCTTATATTAAAAATACTATACCACATTATTTGTGTAATGACAGTATATGTTCAAACCACGATAAAGGAGATTGTACTCTACCAGAACATAAATGTGGAATTGATGATCTAGAACATTTGAGAAAACGCTCATATGTTTATCATTGTATAAAATCCTTATTACCAGAAATCCGTTTTCAAGTATATGATGAAGTTTATGATAAGTTAAGTATGTATCCAGAATTGTTAAAGTATATGCCATATAAACAAACACTTTTATTA
>Ga0102920_1000301_pt1 | contig 12296 bp, 14 predicted proteins | sample Colrivmeta1568A3_FD_78204 | JGI IMG/M metagenome (GOLD analysis project Ga0102920, IMG submission 78204) | Estuarine microbial communities from the Columbia River estuary - metaG 1568A-3 | ecosystem: Environmental > Aquatic > Marine > Intertidal zone > Estuary | place: USA: Columbia River...
GGGATGGCGCTGCTGGTCCAGCTGAGTCTGAAGGGCCGCTTCAATCTCAGTTACTTTTTCAGCACCCAGAGCTTCCTGCACCCACTGAATGCAGAGCTCCTCAGTTAGATCAGCATAAGGAATCAGATTTTCCGGATGCTCGAACCCGATACTGCCGTATGCGCCAGAGCTATACGTGTCGTCTTTAGCGTCGATTGTATAGTGTGCAGTGAAAACAAAACCGTCGTCGGTCTTGCGCTCGAGTTGAGCGATGTGCCAAGTGAAAGTGGTTGCCACGGGGCTGGAATAGCTGTTTTCCTAGATTAGCGGATAGTGCTCTAAAAAGACCAGCGATTAAATCGGTAAGCGTTGCTAAAGTTATAAGTAGCCCCGCGGACTGCGCTAACACGCAAGCCGCTACCTAGTTCCCAGCGATTAAGGCTCGCAGATTATGAGCACCCTGAATACTTACAATCTCAAGAGCCCTGATTCAGCCAACACTAACCTGGCTCTCGATGCTTCCGGCAATGTGGCTATTCAAGCCGGATCTGCGTCTGCGCCGTCGATTTACGTAACCGGTGACGCTAACACCGGCATCTACTCCCCTGGCGCAGATCAAGTAGCCATCTCGACTAACGGCACGGGGCGGTTGTTCATCGACTCCAGTGGCCGCTTAGGTCTGGGGACTAGTAGCCCTAGCAATATCCTTCACGTATCCGGCACAGCGGGGACACCTGCAGTATTTGAGCGCACAAGTACAACCGGCACCTTTATCGCGCTGAAGGACTCGGCTAGTCAGACATTCATCGGAAACACGAACGGTGTTTTCTCAATTCAGACGCCAGGCAGTAGCTACTCCGACAAACTCGTTGTCACCTCGGCAGGGCTTGTAGGGATTGGCACTACGAGTCCTGCTGGCAAATGCGTAGTCCGAGTTAGCAACAATACTGGCGCGCCAACTGCATGGAATAGCAACTTTCTTGTTGTATCGAATGGTGATGCGGGGACATCAAGCGGCTTAGGGTTTTCTATTGATACAGATAGCAGCTCAACAAGTATCAGTTCGCTTACCCCTGGTACAGGATGGCTTACGCAAAACTATCGAGCTAACGCACACGTTTTTTGGTATGGCGATGCTGGCGTTACGCAAGCAGCCCGCATCGACAGCTCCGGCAGGTTGTTAGTTGGCACGTCTTCTAGCACTGGTTCAGCAAGAGCTGTCTTCCAAGGCAATAGTTTCTCTAGTGGCCAGCCGGGAATTATCTTAATTCAAAGAGACACTTCTAGCAGCGGCCTTACAGCAGGCGCTGCAATGGGATACATAATTTTCGGAGACAACGTAGGATCCAACTATGCAGTTATAGGTTGTGAAGCAGACGGGGCGACCGGAACGAATGACTATCCGTCGAGATTAGTGTTCTCCACTACCGCCGACGGAGCGAGCAGCCCGACGGAGCGGATGAGGATTACGCAGGCTGGTGATGCGTTTATTGGAGACACAAGTGCTCAAGGCGTCACAAGCGCAAGAGTTGTTACAGGAGAAAGAATTGTCAATGTCAATAGCGATGCAATAGCGGATCAATCTGCCAGCCTAATGGCAAGGCAAGCCAACTCGGCAAATGAAGGAACAGCAAATTCGTGCATCCTTGCCTATTACCGAGACGCTCTTGCTATAAGTCCAGGCGCGTTCTTTAAAGGTTACAGAGGCAGTGCTGCAACAAATGGCACAATCCGAATTAAGATCAACTCTGACGGAAACATTACTAACTCCAACAACTCCTACGGATCTCTTTCGGACATTAAGCTAAAAGAAAACATTGTTGACGCCAGCTCACAATGGAATGACATCAAGAACCTTCGCGTCCGCAATTACAACTTCAAAGAAGAGACTGGACAACAGACTCACCGCCAAATTGGCCTTATTGCGCAAGAAACCGAACTGGTTTCTCCTGGTCTTGTTACTGACATTTTTGAAGCTAACAACGAAGTCACCAAGACCATTAATTATTCGGTGCTCTACATGAAAGCAGTGAAGGCGTTGCAGGAAGCGATGGAGCGGATTGAGCAACTGGAAACGGAAATGGCTGCAGTTAAAGCCCAGCTCTCGTAGTCCTACTCACTTCTATGTCTGATTCCGAAGCCTGGAAGGAATACTGCGAAGCCAGCCTCGACCTGAGCAATCAGGAGGATGTTGGCGAAGAGCAAGACGAAGCCCAGTAGTCACCTTCACTACTAATTCCAGCTCGGTTTCTCGACCGAGCTTTTTTTATGTTTGTAAATTTCCCACGCGGGCACGGCTCTGTGTCCAGAGCACCTGCGTAAGGCACAGGTACGCTGGACATAAAAGTGACATTAACTATGAGCCTCAGGTGATAACAAAATTACCCAGCTCCTTTGGGTAGCTGTCGCCCCAAGCCTCATCAGCCGCTGCCATCAGGTGATCAACAAAGCGTTGAAGCTCTTCTCGGCTGCTGAAGACTTGCTCGTACTCACCATCGGAGTCGTTGCACAGCAGGACTTTGCCGTTTTTAGCCCAGGCGTAGTGCTGGTAGGTGCCTTCGCTTGGGGCGTAGTATTCGTGGGTCATGGTTTCTAGGGAACTGTGGCCAGGGGTAGGAGGTGCAAACTCGCTACCACACAACATTAGGTGAACGAGAGCGAGAGGAGAAGGGGACTACGCGCTCTCAAGGGCAGTGACACGGGCAAGCAAATCAGCGTTGGTGGCTTCCAGTTGCTCGATGCGAACCTGGGCTTCCTGAAGTGCTTTGATTGCCATCCAGTACATTTGCTGCTCTTTGATGCCGAGCTTCTCGGGTTCGTCTTCGGTGGCCTCTTGGAACACGGTGATGACTTCAGGGCAGCTCTCGGCCACCTGCTGAGCAATCACACCAAGATTCAAATCGGCATCGTCAGGTTGATCCTTGTAGCGGTAGTTGACGATCTCCCATTCCTTGATGCAATCCCAAGTCCCAGCAGCAGGGCTGATGTCCTTTTTGGCGTTGCGGTCTGAGAGATTAGTGTTGTTTGACTGATAATTGGCGATGCCACCATTTGAATTAACAGCAAATCTTGTGGTGGTCGTGTCTCCGCCAAAGAAGAATGGGTTGCTGGTATTGTTTGGAGACCCGCCCGTGTAATTTACGTAGATGCCAAATGGGGCACTGGCGTCTGTATGGCTGCAGCGAAGAACCGGTTGCGAGCCATTGCTGTTATTTACAAACTCGTGTGTGGCGCTTGCGCTGTATGTGTAACTTCCAGAGGATGTTGCCTTGAAGTAGCCATTGTTTGTAACTCGTGCACGCTCCGTCGGAGAACTCGCTCCATCCGCAGTAGTGGAGAACACTAGCCTCGTTGGGCAATCACCGGAAGCCCAAGCTCCAGCCTGATCGTTTACAGCTCTAATAAGTGCGCCCATTCTGAACGCCGAGCCATCGCTGCCATCAAAAGAAATGGCACCAAGAATTTCGTCTCCGCCTACGGCAGTTTGACTGCCGACAGTGCTGTTCCTGCTTTTGCCAATAGAAAGAAGCGTCCAGTTGCTGTCCGCACTGAAGCGATACATGCCAACGCCATTTAGCGATGAACCTGCAAACAACACACTGGGTGTATCGGTGTTGCCATTCGCAAACGTCGTAGACGTACCAACTAACAACCTCCCACTCGCATCAATAAACAAACGTCCGGTGCCGCCGGTCGTAACAGCGACTTGATCAGCTCCAGGACTATATAAACCTGTATTAGTGTCCCCAGTAAAAGTAATACTGGGAGCGGAAGCCGAACCCGCCGCGTTAGTAACAGCGGGAGTGCTGAGGCTATCTACACCGGTAATAGAGCCGGTGCCGTTAATTTCGATAGGCATTAGACAACAGTCCAGCTAGAACCGGAGGGAACAGTAACAGTGACGCCGCTAAGAACCGTAATGGGACCAGCGGTCATCGCATTTTTACCCGTAGTTATAGTGTAGCTACCAGTAACAGTCGTATCATTTTCGTAAAAAACCGCGTTTGTTCCGGAACCAACCGCGCCACCGCCGCCGCCGAGGGCGCCCCAAGCAATGCCGTTGTAACCCTCGAATTGCGTCAGGGTTGTATTGAACCGGATATCACCTGAGGCAGGAACCGCAGGGCGTTCTGCAGTCGTGCCCTCAGGCAACGTCAGAGCACCAGAAGTATTAACAACGACAACGCCGCCAAACGTCGCAGAACCGGCGACAGTAAGAGCACCCTGAAGGGTTGCGGTTCCGGCCACAGTGGCTGTGCTGCCGAACTGAGCGGCGCCCGAAACCCCTACACTGTTGCCGAATGCAGTTACACCCGAAATCCCGACACCGCTGGCAAACGTAGCTACGCCAGTAGTGTTGAGTGTACCAGGTACAACAACATTACTACGCCATTCGGACGCAGTGCCGCCGGCATTGGTCTGAAGAACTTGGTTGGCTGACCCCGGTGCGATACCGGAAGAGTCGACAACAACGTCGCCAACTGGCAGCTCCGAGGTAACGCCGTTAACAAGTACTAATGGACGACGTGTTGCCATAGCATTACCCCCGTATGTTAATTATACAGTCAAGCTGTGAGAGTGACGGGAGGTTCAATCTCAACTTGAAGTTCCGTCGTACTTAAAGCCAAGCCAACATTTACTAAAGCTCCGTATCCACCTGAGGCTGTAATAGTGCCAGACGCTGTGGCGTACTGTGTGATCTGCCCGGTGTACTTAGCTAAATAATAGTATTGACCTGGAGTAAGCTGGGTTTCCCCAACCAAATTCGCCGAGCCGACGATCGCGGTGTCGTCCAGCACTACGGCCACGCCGCTTCCGCTCGACACGGACTCGGTAGCGAAGCCAATAACGTTGTAGTTTACAGCGGCAATACCGCTAGCCGCCGAAGCAGGTAACGCATATGTGCCGCTGACGTACACAGGGGCGCCTTGCAGCAGGGTAGCGCCAGCCGTAAACGTCTGAGTTGTTGATGCACTTGTCGTTACGCTCGTGCCGTTAACCAACCAAACCTGTTGGCCTCCAGGCGTAAAGCTCGTGTACCGGCGATTAAAAATAGCTCTATCGGTCACGAACCGGCACAGCAATACTCTTAGATTAATTATAAGGGCTTACCGAAACACAGTTACGTGAGACTTAAAATCCCACGTAACCAATACCGCAACTCCGTGCTGTCCGTTATTCGCTAACAGATTCAGAAACTTGCATGAGTTTATAAACATCAAGCACTTGGCGCGCAAACGCAAGATGCGTACTGATGGCGTGCACACCCGGCTTAACGTGCGGATAGCTTTCCGCCCAGAACTCAGTAAAGAGGTCGTTCAGTTGCTCGTCAGTCATCCGACTAAAAGGTGAAGAGGTGCCCCCGGCGAGATTCGAACTCGCAAGCCCGTAAGGGCGACGCATTTTAAGTGCGTTACGTATACCGTTCCGTCACAGGGGCTTGGTGCGCATCGTGAGAATTGAACTCACCTAAGGTCGATTATGAGTCGACTGCATTCACCAGATTGCTAGATGCGCGGGAGGGCCGGCTAAGACTAGGCGAAAATGCCGGGCAAAGCGAGCCTTGTAACAATCAGCTAACAGTCAAAGCCAAGGCAGCAGCCTTGCGATTGGTCGGAGCGCAGGCGACGTTGGCACGTGACGAACAATGGTACGTGCAGTAAGGACCCTTACGTGCCGGATTCTTCTCCTTAGCTTTCAACCACGTACGCATCCGAGAACCCTTCAGAACGAAACCCGTGGAACAAACAGGGCAAACAGCGTGCAGAAACAAATTGGACACGGACGGATAAGCGTGCTTAACGAGTAAAACAAAACAAAAGAAACGATGCAAGTGCTGGTGCGCACAGTTTAAACAGAGACTCAGCGAACTTGGCTGGGGTACGCTTGCTCAGCTTTGGCCTGACACAGAAGCAGCCCCGTATCACCACGCATGCCGTCGTTCTCTAGCGCAAACTGAGCTTGGCACTGACGCTGGTACGCGATGCGGGAACGGTCTGTATCAGTCTTAGGGAGGCTGTTGTTCAGTAAAGAAACAGCAGTAAATGCCGCAAGCGAGGTGCCGACGCCGATAAATCCGCAAACAAAGACTACGGCGACAATTTTCCACGATTGCCAGGCTGCAGCAACCAGCGGGAGGTGGGCGGTGTTGAGGTTGATCTTGATGTTGTTAGCCATGTATTGGAGGTAACTCCATGCACATGGTAGCACACCCTGTGCGCAAGACGAGTCCTGTAGCAAAACTCTGCATGCCTAAACAAGACGACCCTGGTACTATGGTGATTCTAGGTCCCGGTCCATGCTTTTCGAGCTAGATAAAAAGTACCAGATCACACACGCATGGTATCGCGAGCTTCTGGGCTCAGCTCAACTGCTTTTTAATGAGCCCCGAGCCGAAAAACTGCACTTCAAACCCGACGAACCGCGTCTAATCGTCGAAATTGGCGTCTACGAAGGCGCATCGACGTGTTGGTGGTCTGATAATTTCCTCGATCACCCTCAAAGTCGCCTGATTTCGATCGATCCGTTTACTGGGAACGATGAATACCGCGAAAACAGAGAAAAATTTCCCACGCTGGACAGCATTGAGCTCATCGCGCGCACCAACGTAGCCAAAAGTAAAAACGCAGGCAAGATCGACATCCGCAAAGGCTGCTCTTGGGACCTATTCCCAGCCCTTAACGCTGAGTTGAAGCAACCCATCGACATTCTGTACATCGACGGGGAGCACACATCAAACGCCGTGTGCCGCGATCTCGCACTTTATTACCCACTCCTGCGATCAGGGGGCGCTTTAATTCTCGATGACTACGGTCACGAGGATGTTCAGCGTGGTGTTGACGGCGCACTCACCGCGTTTGGTGAAATTGAAAGCGCATTCAAGACCGGCTGGCAGCTCTGGTGCGTTAAAAAGTAATCTGCCAATTGTTACAAGGCGTCGTTCCAGTGACGAATGACGCCCGCAACTATAAAAATGTTTGTCGTTAAATAAGAGACAAATATAAACGTGCGGATAACTGCCACGAGGTCAGCTTCGCTTTTGCGTGGGGAGGCTTTCTCTCCCAATGCCTTGGCCCAACCGCGCCAAACCCTGCTTCTGAACATCGTTAAAAGAACCTACTGCTCACCTACAGTTATCGTCTCGTACATAAAGTGATCAGAAGTTTCTAGCATTCTCGAATTTTCTACGCTGTACTCTGTTAGGTCAATCTCATAACCAGGATTTTTTTCAATCCTATTTTTAAGCCATGCATCGTCGTACCAAATAATCTTGTTGTTGGGGTACGCGTAAAAGTTGCCATCATCCATTCGGAAGAAGTGCGCACACTTGTGCTCCGGGGTTTCGCTGAAATTTGTATTTAAGGTCGATTTAGATTCCCACGACCAATCGAGGGTGAACATGTAGATACCGCCTTTTTTCTCTCCCTTAAACGTAATTAACTGGGCGCGTAAATTCGCGAGGCGCGACCGAACCTGTACGTCAATATATGGAGAGAAACAGTCCCACCACATACATTCATTAAGCTCAGGCTTAGGTGCGTCGGGCTTCCAGCAAAGGGAATGGATCGGGCGCCTCGTCCAGTTAACCCCGTTCTCTAAAAAAACTTCAAATAAGGGAACGCGTTTCTCCAGGGAGGCGACTGAATGGACGTCGCATAGCGTCACCTCGCCGTGACCTTTTTTATGATTGTATAAAAATTCGTTGCGAATATAGCAGGTAAATGTAGGCAGATTGTGATTTAGATAACTCATGTATTAAAGTGGATGTGTCTGGTATGAATCACCCAGGCAGGATTCGAACCCGCATCGCCGGTCTCACGTCAAAATACTGCGTCCAGTATCGAGTGAGGGGCCGTCCTATCCGTTGGCTCGCACTGGGTGTAGGGGAGACGTTATCGGACGCCTCCTGAACCGGCGGGTCCCATCCCCGCTGGGTTCGTCAGTAAGGCCAACGAACGCAACCCCTCCGTTTAGCCGGAGACACACTGAGCCCGATGCCGGAGCAGAGCGGGAACCTGCACACTATACCAAAAACAACCTGAGAATCAAACGCCTGGAGTCCGATTGATGAAACCCCGCATGCTCCCGTGCTGCTTGAGGAAGTCTTCAAGGCGCCCACCGCGAAGATCACGATGTCGGTTCACCCAGTCACGGAATTGATCCTGGCTCATCGGCAAGTTAGGATCCTCGCCGACGGGAATACCTTGTGCGACTTCCTCAATCGGAGTCAACATAATATTCTGGATAAACTCCTCCATCAGCCCGCTAGCGTCCACGGGGTCACGACGCTGGTCGTCACGCAGCCGATAAGGGAGAGTTTCGTACCGCGGCGGGTTGCTGCGCGGGTTGTAAGGCATAGTCTCATAACGAGACTTATCCGCAGACGGGCGATACTGCAAGTTACTTTCGTACGCCACGTCGGCCGATGGTTCCTACGTAATAGATTCTAAAGCAATCAACGACCGCGCAACAATTCGGATAAGCCAAACTCAAGCTTACCGGGGTTGAACCGCTGCTGGGCCAACTCAATGCGACGTTGAAGTTCGTTGCGGTTCTGCTGCCGAACTATTTCCGCCTGCTGAGCGGCAGTCAAAGGACGAACTTGCGCATTTAAAGGACGTGGTTTAGCGGAGGTCGGGCTAGCAAAACCAGTACGAGGAGCAGTTCCGACAGCCTGACGTAACTTGGGAACTATACCTTCCCCAGTTTCCTGACGAACAACTTCATTCAACGCCCGTGCTCCGGCAGTTCCCACGAGGCCAGCACCGATACCTGGGGCTAAGGGCGCGGCTAGCGGCGTGGCCAGCACACCAGCAGCAGCCGCGGCAGTAGGTAAGCTCTGTACAAACTCTTGCGCCATTTGTTTACCCATGGCAGCAGGCCCTTGCCTGTAGCCTGTGCGCACAGCTTCGGGACTAGGAATCAAATCAGCGGCACCTGGGAGTAAAGCAGACGGGGTGCGACGCAATCCACGTGCAAGTTCGCCTGCACCTTTTGCAGCCGCCCCGACCGGATCCGCGCCAAAAATCATCATTCCGAGCTCGTTGTAATTTTTATAAGGATCAAACTCAGTCAGTGCCGTTAACTTGTCGGCTACAAGACTGGCATTCTCGTCTAAAGGATTAGTCCCACGTGGGATGGCCAGGGGTGAATCCGCGTATTTCTCAAACCCAGGCGTAGAGATACGCAAACCCTCTTTAAAGTTGCGCAGCGTTGGATCAACGTACTTATTAAGTAGCTCCCGTGTTATCGCCGTACGAGCGACCCTAGGCACATCTAACCCGCTGAGTAAGTCGCTTTGGCTCAGATAGTTAGATTTACGCAGGGCGCTGATGATCTCAGGCAAGCGCGGATGTGCTTCCACCAGTTCGGCAGAAGGGATCTGATTGAGGATATTACGCGTGCTGTAAATCCCCTGGTCCAAAAAGGGAGACTTACCGGGTGTCTGCTCTAAATCGCGAGCAGCCGTTGCGATATCGAGGATCTGGTCCGGATCGAAACGCATGTCTCGACGAGAACCTTTGAAAGCCGTGGTGAAGTGCGGGAAGTTTTCTCCGCTAAGTTCATTCCGCACCTTCTGTAAAACCGGATCGCTCATCACGGTTTCAGGTGACGCACCTAAATTACGCACCAATGCGTTGTTCAAAAAGTGAGCCAACGATTCATTCGTGGGCGAAACAAGGCTCGGCTTGTACGTACCAGGTAAACCCGGGACAGTTACAGGAGCATTTGCCGGTTGAATCCCCAGTAAACCCGGTCGAAGGTGTCCAAGAATCTCGTGAGCAGGAGACATCAACCCTTGAAAAAAGGGTGTCACGTCACCTTTAACCTCATTAGCAAAGAGCTGCATCTCTTTCGCAGGGTCTAAACCCACGCTGAAAGCTCCGCCGGGGTAGTTACCGTAATTCTTTGCGATAATCTCCTGATTTCTCAAGTACCCAGGATCTTTTAATTGAATTTGACGACGTACAGTATCCAAATAATCGAGATGTTTATCTAAAAACTCAGCGCGAGCGTTCTCATCCGCTGTTTCTTTGTCGAGTCCCTGGAATTCGCGAGTTAAAGACTCCGGATACGAGGGAATATCCCGATACATTTCAGGGACGCCCTCGAATGCCTTCAAGCGCTCCGCCCATTCACGCAGCTGGCCGTAAGTTTCTGACCGCTTAGCCCGCTCAGAGTTTATATCCACCGTCGAAGCCTGAGTTATTAGCCCATTTTAAGACTAACTACCCGCATCCCCCCTAAACCATTTACGTTTTTGGCTAAACCACTCAGCCAACGTGGTTGGATCTTGCGCTCCTTGTAGCTGATCAGAGGGATCTGGCTCACCTAAGTCAATATCTCGCAAAAAACCGTCCAAACTATCCGCGGGCTGCTCCCCGTTGATCGCTGTCCGACGCGCTTTTCGCAGCAAAGCGTCAACCGAGTGGTTGCAGTGCGCCCATTTTTGAATCCACAGCATGTCGTCGAGGGGAACATCGTGCCCTTTAGCGATACGCTGGCAGATAAATTCGACCTTCAGGCGAACATCAGTCGACAACATAAGCCTTAAGCCGATGGCAATAGCTTAGACACGCCGACAAAAAGGTGTACTCGTCAGCGCTTCGCGCTGGGCGCCTGTTACTATACTGCTACACAAAAACTTTGACATGGAAGAACTCTGGAAACCCATAAAGAACTACGAAGGATATTACGCAGTAAGCAATTTAGGGCGAATAAAGAGTTTAAAAAGAACAATACAGCCTGTATCAAAGTCAGGAAAAGTGCATAACTCGTATGAGATAAAAGAAAAATTTTTAAAGTTAGCCAAAAACAGCGAGGGATACTTAACCGCCAATCTCTGTAAAAACGGATCGCGAAAAACAGTCAAAGTCCACGTGGTGGTTGCGCTCGCCTTTCTAGGTGAAAGGCCGAAATCTTGCGTAATTTGTCACGGTGAAAAGGGAAAATTAAATAACGCAGTGTTTAACTTACGTTACGACACTCTAGAAGCAAATGAAAAAGATAAAATACGCGACAAAACTTCTCAGCATATTTTCAGCCCAGAAAAAATTTTAGAAATAAGAAGACTGCATACGCAAAGTAAATTACCGTACGCCCGAATAGCATCCATGTACAATGTCGATTCAAACTGTATCCGAAAAATAATACTCAGAATAAGCTACAAACACGTAGTATAACTAAATGATCAAAAATGTTGGACCTCAGTTTACCTAGAAATTACTCAGATACTCCTCGCCGGCGCCGTGGAGTAAGGCGCCTATATAAAAAAAAGGGAGGATTGCGGACAATTGCGTGCACATAGCGGCGCCCTGGGTGACACATAGCGCTGCGCTAAGTGACATTTAGTATTGTGAAGTTGTACATTTATCTTTGTGTAGTTGTATTAGTACATACATCCTAGGGGGCAGGCTCCTATCATCTCTTGAAGAAAGGTTGACGGCCGGGCTGCCCGCGTGGTATCTACGCGCGCGCCGCGCGTTTCCATTAGCTGGCTAGGTGAGCCCCAGAGAACTAGAACAGCTGTACCATAAGCCAAACTGATCGATGAAAGCTTGACAGGCGAACCGGTTCTGAGCGATCTTTAGGTCACTGGAGGAGCGGGGCGAGAGCCACGCCGCCAGGGCACCTAGACAACCCGAGAGAACCCGCGCCAGGCCGAACGGTCTCCGCGCACTGCTGCCGATGGTAGGGAGTACATCCCCGAAGTGTAGGCAAGGGCAGGCATAATGTGACCGAACGTGAGCGGCGGGATCTTAAAGGTATCTAGGTGAAAGAACCTCGACAACAGAATAGTTAGCTAAGCCGGTGCGGGTTAGCACGGGTAGCCGATCGGTTAGCTAACTGTTCAATACTTAAGCGATGAAGTGGGCGCGGAAGTTCCCCCACAAGCGGTGCCACGTGGGCATTATCCGGTAGGCGAACCCTACCCGCTCACGTTCTCCCCCTATATCGCGACTTGTCAGCGGGTATCTTGTCTGTAACTAAGACAACTAGTGACACTAAATGTCAGCAACCCTTGTCAGGTTGCAGCTGAATACAACCTAACTTGTCCGGTTGCAGTTAGTTACAGCATCAGAATCATGTCCAGCGTAACTGTCCTTAGAGCAGGTACGCGGACTCTGGACACTATCCCACCACCACGGCGTCGCTCCGTGCGATGGCTGGGTTAGTTATCCGCCAGAGAATGATTCTGTACGCTGTAGCTAACTGTATGCCTGGCAATTTGTTTCAACTATTTCCGGAGAGTTCTTCTCCGAGAGATCCCTGATTGCCATTAACTTGTCAGCGAGGTGGATCAATTAAGGATCAGA
>Ga0102920_1000307_pt1 | contig 12254 bp, 18 predicted proteins | sample Colrivmeta1568A3_FD_78204 | JGI IMG/M metagenome (GOLD analysis project Ga0102920, IMG submission 78204) | Estuarine microbial communities from the Columbia River estuary - metaG 1568A-3 | ecosystem: Environmental > Aquatic > Marine > Intertidal zone > Estuary | place: USA: Columbia River...
CGATTGGAAAAAATATTTACAAAGCCATACCGATGACGATGGCTTTGTTGCTGTCGGAACGGTTTCCATGTCTGACAATGAGATTTATGCACTTCTGCATTGTCAGTCAACGGAAAAATATATTGCCGTTCGCGATGGCAATAGTGATATTGAGTTTTTAAAGCTAGATCAACGCAAAGTCAAAGCAGCACTTGGCATCAGCAATAATGCTGGCGCTCCTGTGCAACTCGATGACGCAAAACCGTGCAATCTCTCGCTAGACGCACCAACACGTGCAATATTCAAGCGATTGGGCGATGGAAAAATGGCTTTAGGCGCTCGGATCGCTGCGCAAATCGCAGATAAATATGCTGCTGAAATTCGTAACATTAAATAACTACAATAAGGAAATTTCAACCATGCCAGATTTTGAAAAACTGATCCGTAGTTTAGAACTACACGTTGCAGAAACGCCGGAACAAACCGCGTTTGTGCGGGGCAAACATGCAGGCGAAGATGCTGCACGCTGGCAGATTGCGAAGATCGTCGCTGTTGTTGCCCTAATCGTTGTTGTCGCGATCAACTACCTTCGATAGGAAGGTCATCGACTTGAACTTCTGTCCGCGCATTCCCCTTCCTAGTCCGCCCGTTTGTGCAGCAAACATATAGGCGAAGCCGACCGAACAGGAGGGGGTCAAGCGGACGGTTTGTCTTCTTTTTTACTCTTAGCTTTTGCTGCCGATTTTCTCGCATGTTCTTCCGTGCCTTGCGCATCAACATAAGCACGCACGGTTTCCAGCGTGGCACCACCGACACTGCCCACAAAGTAGGCGCGGTGCCAAAACAAAGGCTTTACATAGAACGGCGCGAGGTGTTCGGCAAAGCGGCTTCTGGCGCGTCGTGCGCTGGCAGTTTTAAGGTTATTGATCAACACCGATATATCCAGTGCAGGGTGGATGTCCACCAATAAGTGGACATGATCAGGCTCACCACCAAATTCAAGTAAGGCTAAGATTGTATTATGGAACATCGCAAAGTCACTTTCAAGCTTTATCCGAATGCGCAGCAAGCCGAAAGGCTCACTGCGTGGACACGCTTGCATTGCGAGTTGTATAACGCAGCACTCGAAGAGCGCATTGATGCGTACCGCAAGCAAGGCAAATCGATTGGCTATTACGACCAGCAAAATGCCTTAACAGAGATTAAAGAAGCGCGTCCTGAGTTGGTCGCCCTAGGTAGCCATGCGCTACAACAAACACTTCGCAAACTCGATCTCGCATTCCAAGCCTTCTTTCGCCGTGTTAAGGCTGGACAAACGCCAGGCTTCCCGCGATTCAAGGCGAATAAGCGGTTCTCAGGCTTTACCTACCCCGATCCAGCTGGCTGGAAGTTATTACAGTGTGGCACGCGAGGCGCAACACTGAGACTAGGTAGCGGCAAAGACGCGATGATGCTTCGCGCACGCGGGCAACATCGGTTCGGTGCAGCAGCAACACCCAACGATTTAACCATCACACGGCAAAATGGGCAGTGGTTTGCTTCTGTCACGCTGCGCGTGTCGGAAGAGGGGTGCTCGAAAGAGCGCAAAGACACGCAACATCGTGGTGTGGATTTCGGTATTACGGACTGGGCGACATTTGACAATGGACAGACCATCGACAATCCACGCTGGGTACGCAAGGAATTGCCGAGGCTGGCCATGCTACAGCGCCAAAAGGACAGGAAGGATAAAGGGTCACTGCGCTATAAGCGATTGGGAAAGCAAATCGCTGCGCTGCATGGGCGAATCAAGAATTTGCGTCGTGAGTTTTTACATCAAACCACGACAGCATTGATACGGTCGTGTGTTGTGTTGGCGACCGAAGAACTTAAAACCAAGAACATGAGCCGTTCGGCCAAAGGCACTATCGATCAGCCAGGTCGAATGGTCAAACAGAAAGCTGGCCTTAACCGAGAGATTCTCTCGGCAGGGCTAGGGATGGCGCATCAAATGCTCGCGTACAAAGCGGTAGAAGCTGGTACGCGCCTGCACTTGTCGAACACGCGCCAATTAAAACCGTCGCAACGCTGTGCGAAATGCTGGGCAGTTGTGCCCAAGACGCTTGCACAACGAATGCACGTATGTCCTTGCGGGCATACGATGCAGCGCGACCAGAATAGCGCAACGGTGGTACTCATCGATGCGCTTGCCGTGCAACAAATCCCTTTATGGGACACGCCTGGAACGGGCGTGGCGGCGAGACCTAAACCTCTGGCGCGGCAACGCGCTAAGTCAAAGTCCAAGACCCGCGAAACTCCAGCTAGCGCAACGCCTCCCTGCAGAGGGACAACGCCGATAGGCGTTTAGCTGTGAGAGAGTTCATAACTATTTACAGTCTTTGCCTCAACAAAATAGAAAATGCAATTTAATTCAAAGATCGTCGAAATGACATCTGGTGGACTCAGTCTTCACATTACTGACGATTTCGGCATTATGTATCTACTACGGACTGAAATTTGCGGTTGCCTTTAACGCTGTAATTGCAGTGATTTTTCTTGGACTACTGTTCACTTTGCGAGGTTTGGCTTATAACAAATAGTTCGAGTTTGAACCATGCCTAACTTTCAGGCTTATTGCACGTTTTCGCACGAATCGTTGCACTCATCCAAGAACGGAAAAGATTAAAATATTGTGTTCTAAGATTAATAAGGAGTAAATCCAGATGATGACGATTTTTGCTGTTCCGATTTTCGATGCGACCGTCACTGTCGAAGGGAACGATCTGTTCAAAGGCAAAGGTGCTGCTGAAGGCTGGGCAGCGAAACTGGCTGCTGAACTTGGGAGCGCCGTGGTGGTGAAGAAACTTGGCGCTGGCTGGGCTTTGTGTGGAGAGTCGGACGGTGTCGCTTGCGTGTGGGGTCTTCATGGCCAACGACTCTGCAGGGTCAATTAAAAGAAAATAATGAAAACAGTCGTCTTAGGCGGGTACGGCAATTTTGGCGCACGGATTTGTAGAGCTCTGGCGAATTGTCCTGACATCGATTTAATTGTCGCTGGACGTAATGCAGATAGTGCTAAAGCGTTTGCAGCCGAATTAGGATGTGGGGCACAGTCAATGCGCCTTGACTGTTCGAGTAGTGATTTTGTGTCGTCACTGCGTTCAATTGGTGCGGAACTTGTTATACATACCGCAGGTCCTTTCCAAAACCAAGGTTTTGATGTTGCGATTGCTGTCGCTGCTGCGGGTGCTAACTATATTGATCTCGCAGATGGCAGGCGGTTTGTTTGCGATTTTAAGCAGGCGACCGATGCAGCTTTTCTAGAGTGCGGCAAACTTGCTATTACTGGTGCGAGTACAGTGCCAGCGCTATCATCGGCAGTCATTGATTTTCTATCGAGAGATTGGACTAGGATCGATACGATTGAATTTTGTATCGCGCCAGCGCAGTCCGCTCCTCGAGGTGTTGCCACGATGGCGGCAGTGTTAAATTATTGCGGCGCGCCGATTCAGGTTTGGCAAGATGGACAATGGAAGACGCAGTACGGTTGGGAGGATACTGCCCGCATCGATTTCGCACGCCTACATTCAAGACTTGGTGCGTTGTGTGATATTCCTGATCTTGAACTTTTTCCTGCGCACTACCAAGGTGTTCGCACTGTCATTTTTCGGGCAGCGTTGGAAGTCGGGCTAACGCAACGTGCACTGTCGATGATGGCAACGCTGCGTCGTAAGGGAATTATTCAGCATCCAGAACGGCTTGCAAAATTTTTGAATGCATCTGCTCACGCTTTCGATTTTCTGGGGTCTGCGTTAGGTGGTATGGTGGTTCGTGTAGCTGGTGCTGATAAGAACAGCATTGCAATACATAAAGCGTGGCACATCGCTGCTGACAATGATCACGGCCCTGAAATCCCGTGCATGGCTGCAATCATACTTGCGCGGAAGATCGCAAAAAAAGAGCTGTCACAAGTCGGAGCACATACGAGTATCGGCTGGTTGGATTTGTCTGAATTTCAGCCAGAGTTTGAAAAATGGGGGATGGTGACGGATGTTGTAGGCGAGGAGGATGCATATGGCACATGATCGCTTCGAGTTTGAGATGCCTGCTCCCTGTGATGTGGTTTTTGACGCTTTTCATTATCATCAATGGCGCGCACGCTGGGATTCACTTGTATCTCAAACAAACGTGCTCGGAGGCGCACCTTGTCCTTCTGTTGGCGCTATCTCAGAAAACACTGGCAGTGGATGGATGCGTAAGCTCTCGATGAAGACACGCTTCGTTAGCTATGCACGTCCGCGCATTGCTGCAGCGACAATGGTCGGTGATTCGTTTCCATTTTTGCGATGGTCTGCATCAATGCAACACAGGGAAAAGAATGAAGAGAAGTCAATCATGATCTACACCTACACTTTTGAGACTTATGGAAAATCGCTGCGTTGGATAATTGAGCCAATCGTGAAGTGTGTGTTTGATTGGCAAACGCGGCGGCGATTTGAACGATTAAAGAACTATCTCGCTTTGAACAAGGCGGATATCAAACAATGGCAGTGCTCCAGGCGAAGTGAAAGTGAGAATCAATGACTTCCACCGAAATTCGTTCAGTGCGCTTTGTACTGGCATCCATCTGGCTGATAACCGGTCTGGTCGTGCTTGCTGTTTATCCAAAACAAGACAGTATGGCTTTGCTAGCGAGGGCGGGATTTTATTACGGAGTCCATTAATCGAACATTGTTCACGATTCGGTCATGGCAACTGTCAATCAGTACCGCCTCTTCGGGTGGGGAAAGATGGTTCGACTTTACAATGTCCAAAGCAAACTCAACTCGCTGCATTGTCGGGTCCGTGGTAGCAACGGCGCTGGAGGACGCTCCCCATCAATGCAGGTGTTGCAAGTGCCAGAGCCATGACTCCCCACCCAATACGTTTTTTTGAGTGCGCTGCCGCCACTTCTATTTCCGTTGTCATGACTATTTCCATTATTGACTTACCAATGTTTTTACGTACATTTCCTTAGCCATTTTGATTAACGAAAAGTGAATTCAGAGTGCGTTTTCCATTCGTCGATTTGTAGCGTAGCAATTCCATATCATTCATTCCTGCAAATAGCGAGTCACCATTTTCAACTGCCTCGTGACTTTCACGCTCGTCATCAAATTGTGGATCGATTTCGTAAAGATATTCGCGAAGGCCATCAAATGATTCAAGTACTCGATCAAGTTTTTTGTGGACAAGTTTCAAGCGTTCATTCAAATACCAACCATGAGCGAACCAAAGAACCACTCCTGTGGCAATGATGGTATTTTCAACACTCATAAAATTTCCTTTATCAACGTTAATGATAATTGGCTCAACGTGAACCATTTTTTTGGAGTCTGCGGACTTCACTATCCATTGAAAATGCTGACATGTAGGTAGGGTCGAAGTTATACCCGTTTTCTCTCCAGTATTTTGCTCGTTCGATATCTTTGACTTTTTGATCCATTGTGTAAGACTTGACATCCTCGCCGCCCTAAAGAGCGACGATTCCGGCTTACTCCAATCCAATCCTCTTGACGCAATATCAGACGATACGACTGCGATGCGTGTATAGCTACCTGTTGCCAATAGCGCCGCAGCAATACGCAACGCGACCACAAAACTGAGACAACTGGCATTAACATCAAACGCTGGCGTCCCTGGCTGTAAGCCAGCATTGGCAGCGATAAAACAAGCCGTACTAGGAAGAGGTTGCTCCTGTACCCCGCATGCTGCAATGAGTAGGTCGATGGACGTCACCTTCAATGACGCATTTTTCAATGCATCCCAGAGAGCCTCCGCACCAAGCTGGCTTTGTGATTCATTTGGCAAGACAGCATAACGTGAAAGTACGCCACTTTTTTTAAATGTATATCCAATCGGATGACCTAATTTAATATCCAGACTCTCTGAAGTAATGCATTGAAACGGCAAAGCCTTGCCAGTAGAGATTAGCCTAACAGGAAGCATAATTTGATTAACAAGTCTAATAGGTATTGTCAACATAGCGAGCATACTCGAAGTTACGTCATAGGATAGAAAAGTTCCAGAAATCCGAAAAAAAATTTAACAAATGTGAACAATTGTTAACTAAATTAAAAAATAGTTGGTGAGAAGAAAATATTGCTGCAGAATTACAGCTAACCCGAAGGATTAGAAGAATTATTAAGTTAAGCGAGGGAGAAAAAATTGAAAAAAAGGCCCTGCATAAAATACTTTTCGCCGCTAATCGTAAGCGCACTACTGCTAACAACAACAACAACCTTGGCTAACGCCATAGACATTAATGTTGCTACCGCTTATAGCGAAGATAATTTCCACACACAAAACCTAAAGAAATTCGCGCAAGATGTTAAGCAAGAAAGCGCTGGCAAGGTGAATTTTGTAATCCATTCTGGGGGGGCACTGTTAAAGCCTGCCGATATTTTCCAAGGGGTTAAAGAAGGAAAAGCTCCGGCTGGAGAAGTGTTAATGTCCACTTTGACAAAAGAAAATCCTGCATTTGGAATGGACGCATTACCTTTTATTGTGTCGGGTTATGTCGATGCGAGAAAAATGTGGGAAGAACAACGCCAACTAATTAGTGCAAGGTTGGAGCAGAGAGATCTTTTTCTTTTGTATGCTGTTCCCTGGCCGCCGCAACACATATACTCTAAAAATCCAATTGTAGCGGTGAAGGATTTTAAGGGACAACGCATGCGGACATACAATCCATCGACAGTACGACTTGCCGAACTTATTGGCGCACTTCCCACCGCGATTCAAGCGATTAATCTTGGAAAAGCAATTAAAAACGAAGAAGTGGATATGATGCTGACATCCAGCCAAACCGGAGTGGAAGCTAAAGCTTGGACGACATTGAAACACTACTATAAAGTGAATGCTTGGATTCCAAAAAATATGGTGTTTATGTCGCGCAAATTATTTTTGTCGCTGGATGCGGTGTCACAAAAGACTGTTTTGGATGCAGCGCGTATTGCTGAAAACCGCGGGTGGAAATTAAGTGAAGAAATAGATAAATCAGAAGAAGAAACACTTGTCGCAAACAATGTGATAGTTGAAATGATCGATCCCTATTTGCGTAAATATCTTGATCGAATTGGAGAGAATCTAGCGCGAGAATGGTTGCAACAAGGAACCGAAACAGAGCAAATGGTGCTAATTCAATACACCTTTAATCGTACGATGCTCACCAAAAGTGGCTTTTAAAACTCTGGGATATCACTTCGATAAAGGGCACCTCCCTACGGGCTTTCCTCCATTTATTGCCCTTCTTCGCACGAATCCTTGCGGTGGGTGGTATTGACGCGATAGGCACATGTGCCTATAATTTTTGACGTAGGCACATGTGCCTATTGAAATTGCCCATGAACCCACCAAGGAACCGAAATGCCCAATCCAGTCGCAAGAATCTATGTCAATGATGTGGAAGTTGGCTCACTTCCTGCCTCCCAATACCGAAATATTGTCGAAGAATTGCGCTGCGACCGTAAGCTGTATTTGGCTCAAGCCTTCAATCTCATCGGCTCACTGTGGCGTGGGGCGGTGTTGATGCTGCGAGTTTTGCCCATGTTCTGGCTCCTGTTGCTGATTGGGGTGGTTTTGTTTGACCCAGAGTCCATGACGTGGATTCTTGCCGAAATCGTCAAAGCAAAGCCCGCTGAGATTACCAACGCAATGAGGGTTGCCATACTGGTGAGCATTGGCTTCACCATGTTCACCTTTTTGGTGTCGCCGGTTTTCCTTGGCAGTTCTAGTTATAGGTTCGGCTACGTCAACCAATTCGACAATGCAATTAATAAGCGGATTCGATCACTTCTAGAAGTTCCCGCAGAAGGGAATATGCAGGTTGTTGTCGTTGACGGTGACGGCAATCATGGGAAATAGAGAGGCGTATCAGCAGCTACTCGCTGAAAATGGCATCACGCAGGCAGAAAGTGCGGCGATGATTTGCGCGCAAACGCAGCGGCCGTGCTCGGTGCGTACCGTCCGCTCGTGGATCAACGACCCTGACAAGACAAGTGCGCGTCCGTGCCCGGATTGGGCGGTGGCTGCGCTCACGACCGCGATTGCGCAACGCGGTAACAGCCGTTAAAAGTGCTTCTAAGCAGGCGCAATTTCAATCTAATTTTCAGGGTACTAAGGTTGATTTAGTCCTCTATTTTTACATTTTTGGGGGTTAGGCAAAAATAGCTATTTAGCTTTTCAGCCCACTGCGCCACCCAATATGCATTAGCCACTACGGTATTCTAAAACTCTGCTCAATGGCTAGCACCCATAGTGTTTTTTGCCATCAACGATGCGGTACCGCCCTCCACGTGGCCCTACATGGCACTCTGCATCATTTGCAGGCTCTGCAACAGCTGATTTTTTTGGCTGCCTTCTGAATTCCCAAGGGGGCGTTGGGTTGTGGTCAGACCACAACCCACGACGGGCCGATTTTGCGTCTGCTTGTAACGCAGGCAGAGACGCGTCTTTGTTGTACTGTGCATAGACCCAAGCCAGGCCGCGCTCCACTTGCGCACGATTTACTTCAACACCGTCACACGTCACAACAGCAACAGTGCGGCCGTAGCGATCAATGTTCTGGATCGAATAGGTAGCATTTTTTTGGAAGCACAGTTCAGATAACGATTGCTTTGAACGTTCGCCAAATGCCTGTTTTTTTTCAGGAGCATCGATATTGGCTAGCCGAATTTTTACAGGCTTCCGCTCATGCAGCACTGTTAGGGTATCACCATCCGCAATGCCAATAACTTGGTCGGAAAACGCTGGTGCCGCGACCAACGCCAGCATGATGAGCCACGTTCTCAATTTGAGCCTTCTACTCTCGTATTGTTGCGAGAGATGAGATCCACCATAATTTTGTTAACCAGCGTTGACTTACCTCCACGCGGCCGAATATGTATGATGTGCGCGCCATCGACACGTCTTTCGTGAACTACCGGCCGCACAAGATCCATAGTCCAGACAGTACCGCTTGTATTCAAAATCGTATGTGTCATAGTCGCGCCTTTTCTTTAGCCTGCCGAGCCGGGTAGAGTTACCACCATTTGATCGCCGCCAGCGTCGTGCATCGTGCTGTCGATCTGGACGCCAGCATCGGCGCACTGCTTTTTGATTTCGGATGAGTCCTTGTGACGTTGAAATTGCTTCATTTTATTTTCCGATCAATTAAATTAATTTTGAAATAGCTACAGGCAAAACAATCGAGAAAACAAAGATGGCTAACTTGATCATCGTTGGGATATTATGAAATTGAGTAAGCTGATCTTTCAAAAATGAATTTGCCTGATCCGAATTCGACGCACTTGTTTTTTGCTGACTCTCATAAATCCACTGCAAAAGCCCAATCGCCCCGATGATTGAAATTGATATTTGAAAAGATAGTCCCACAGGCCCATGCAAAATCGGCGAGCTATTGAAAAATGTAAACAGCGCAACAGTCAGCGAAATCAAAATAATCATAAATTTCCTACCCGAAGTAATTCAATGCGATCACTGCAATCACGGCGATAATCGCTGCGACCTTGGCTATCTGCCAGCGTGCGGCATCCTCACCTTTATGTTTGCCACGCACGAAAGCTTTTTGCTCTGGTGTATTTGCAACATGAAGCTCAAGGTCACGAGTCAATCGTTCAAAATCCGGCATGGTTCAATTCCCCTTTGATCTTGTAATACGTTTCATAGCACCCAGCGCGGCCATGCCTGCACCCTTCAGATTGAAGGGTGCAATCAGCACCAGGACGGCACCGGCCAAGACTGCCAACCACCACAAAATCAGCTTGAGACTTTCATTCATTTTTCCGCCTTCCTTTCTTGTCGAATCCGCTGCAGTGCGGACTTGAAACTTGCCATCGTCATCGTGAAGCCCCTTGTGTGCAAAACGGCCAGCATTGCTTCCCGTTTCACGCCCGACTGAAGAGCCGCTTCAACTTCTTCAAAGACGTCACGCAGTCGCGCCGTTTCAGACCTGGCGGCGTTGTCGCTGGCCAGGCCGCGAAGGGCTGACGCAAGATCGTCCTTGTGCTCGGTTTTTGCCATTGCCGACTACCTTAAAAATTGCTGCTTGAACTGTTGTCGCTGCTGCTGTCAGAGCTGCAGCTGCTTGAATCACTTGATGAATCAGAACCCGACCAGCTACTTCTTGAATCGTCATCAGAAGAGCATGCAAAAGACGTGGTGCGCTCCAGCTCTGTGCTGCTTGAGTCATTGCCCGAGCTGGCCCACGATGCCGACGATTCCGATGTGTCGGTATGGTGCGCGGCCGGTTCGTTGTGGCCACGGTTCCATACTGACCACGGGCTGATTGGACTAAGCGGGTTCAGCGGATTCAATAGGTCATCCGTCAAGCTGCTGCGAGGTTCCACGCTTGGCGCGGCGCTGGCGGCCGCAAGCTGGACCCGAGGCGCGGCAGCTGGTGGAGCAACCGGCGCGGTGGCCGGCTCGGCTTGCTTGATGGTGGCCAGCTCTGCGGCCACGTCCACGGGCAGGCCAATTTCGTCCTTCATGCAATCGTTGAGCCGTTCACGGATTCGGTTCAGCTGCTTGTTTTGGGCGTCTGTCAACGGTGAACCCGAATGCACCTTTTCCAGCATCCCGAAGAGCTGTTCACGAAGCTGTTTCACCGTCGAAACGGCATCGTTAGCGCGTTGCTTCTTGGCGTCAGACAACCCGGCGGCCGCCGCCTGGCTTTGCCAATACATCAGCAGCATGTCGCCAAGCTCGATAGTCTCAAGAACGCCCTGCAGATCGGCTTTGACCCGCTTGCGCGCAGCTCGCTTACCGGCCGCACGGCTGACCAGGTACGAACCCAAGATGATTACGCCAAAGGTAATGCCAAAAATCAGCAGATGCGAAACCACCCAATCCCAGGCCACCGAAATCATTCCTGGTTCTTCGGGAACTTGGCGAGCTGGTGGAGGCGCGCTAACCATTTCGGGAGAGCTGCCAACATCAAAAATGGAGCTGACCATTTTCAAGTTGGCCAACATAAAAACAGGGGCAAGTAGGAACTTTCCAAGACCCTTGTTATCACCAAAAACAAAGGCTAGGCCTGCACCGATAACAACCAAAATCAGCATGACGGAAAAGACGGGGCCACTAAGGATTCCGAGCAAGTTACCAGCCACTGATTCAAATTGTGCGGACGGCAGACCTTGAGCCATTGCCGCCGCAGGCAGGGCGAAGAGGGCGAAGGTTAATTTACGCATTGTTGCCCCCTTGCTTCAACTAGATGGCGACGGGTTGAGCCTGGCCTTCGACGGGCATCATGCCCAGCGCTTGCAGCTTCTCGGCGATGGCGTCACGGCGGGAATAATCCTGCAGCCGCTTGTCCACATCGTTCGCAGCCTTTTCGTGTGCCATATCAGCCAACGCGGCGGCCTTGGCTTCTTCGCGGTCCACCTTCTTTTCCAGCTGGTCGAAATCAACGCCAGCCGTGGCACCCACATTGCCAAGATACCGGGCAGCGCGAGACTCGGCTTTTGCAACCTTGCTGCGTGCATCGAGAACACTGGTTTTGTGTTCCATTTCCAGTTTCTTCTGGCGAAGGTCTGCAAGACGGGCCTTCAGCTGGGCCAGCATGGGAGACAACCGCGACACGTTGGAGCTGTAGTTTTTCCCTAGCTCTTCGGCTTGGACCTGCTGCTGAACGGCTTCAACTGCGGCGGTGCGGTCCCCGGCATTCGCGGCCGTTTTGGCTACGCGGCCCCACTTGTTGGCCGCTTCTTCTGCCTTCTCGCTTTCGTGCTGCATCAGGCGCAACTCGGCGGCAACGTCGGTCACGCTTTCTTCGGCCTGGCGAATCTGGTCATCCAGTTCACGGACACCCTGGCGGGCGATGCGGCCGGTATCGCTGAAATGATCGACCAGATCATGAAGTGCGCCGGCGATTTGAACCCAAGTCTTACGAATCAAACTGAACATATCAAGCTCCTTTGTGTGCGGTGTTAAGATGCATCCATTATGCATCCGTTTTGCGTCCGCGTCAACAAGTTTTCAACTAATTCGCAAGAACTTTTGCAAGTGCTTTGCGCTCTTCTTCGACCTGCAGGCCTGGCGTAATGGCCAGTGCCGCCGTGTCGGCAATCGCTTCTCGGAACAGGTCCGTGTAAGCCCATCGCGTAATGTGGCCATCAGCGAAGGCTTCCCTTATGTGGCTCTTCGTCGTGTCGTGCAGCTGCGGCCAGGCATCGACAAGAACGCGGTATTGAGTGCCTGAAACCTCTTGCGCTTGATAGATGCCAGCAACGATTCCGCCGCTTAACGTCATGGCC
>Ga0102920_1000314_pt1 | contig 12121 bp, 7 predicted proteins | sample Colrivmeta1568A3_FD_78204 | JGI IMG/M metagenome (GOLD analysis project Ga0102920, IMG submission 78204) | Estuarine microbial communities from the Columbia River estuary - metaG 1568A-3 | ecosystem: Environmental > Aquatic > Marine > Intertidal zone > Estuary | place: USA: Columbia River Estuary...
GCGTTATATCCCTGGATCAGGGGTCAACCATCGAAAGATGCCCGCCAGCAGAGATCTTCGACCATCCACGCAGCCCCCTGCCTGGAGGAATTCGCCTCCCGCATTCTGCGCCAATGATGGCATAGGGCCGCACCGAGGGATACGGCGCTCGACCACCAGCCTAACCTTAGTCGTGGGAAGTGCTGACAGGCTATTCGTTTAAGCGCGCGCGGCATGAATCCCACCCACGCCACGATGCATATCGGCCGGATGGAACCACCGCACCCTTAAGCGTCGCCATCCAAAACGCAATTCCGACCTTTGAGATGAAAGCACGCCGTTATGACGACAAGGCGGGCAGGAAAAACAAGAAGGATGCAATTTGCTACAACTGCCCTCTCTACCAGTTGTTCAGCCCATATGATCTGGAAGCTTCAAGTAAGACGCAAAGCATCAAACAAAAAAGGGTGCATCCATCGATGCACCCCTCGCCTTTAGGAAAGCAGTAAGTGGATCAGACCGCTTCCTTAAGTTCCTTCGCGGCGCGGAAGGCCACCTTTTTGCTGGCTTTGATCTTGATGGCTTCACCAGTGGCAGGATTGCGCCCCATGCGGGCAGCGCGCTTGCGCACCTGAAGCACGCCAAGACCGCTGATGCGGATGCGGACACCTTTCTTGAGGTGTTTTGTCATCAGCACTACCATGTCATCCAGCATGGCATTGGCTTGTTTTTTTGGAACGTCATGCGCCTCCGACAGGGTCGCGGCCAGCTGACGTAGCGTAACGGTTTCGACCTTCGCCTTCGCAGGCGCTTTTGTGGTGGCAGCTTTAGGGGCGGCTGCTTTGGTGGCAACAGCTTTAGGGGCGGCTTTGGCCATGGAATTTTCCTCCAGAGAATCGATGAGCCTCAGAACAGTAAGACTTATTTCACGGGAATTTAAAGCCCAAAATTGCCAAAACCGCCCTAAAAACCCGCAAGATTCGATCTGGCAGGGCTATTTTTCCAGAATTTTTTGATCGGGTGGCCCGAATAAAGGGCTACCAAAGCAACGAATCGCCCTGCGTGATGCTTATTCTGCCTCCTTACTGACCGGGGCTTACTCTGCGATTCTCAACCCCAAAATAGCGGATGTGACGCGAAACTCTCACCTCAGCCGCAAGATAGCAGAACCACTTGCAGCATCAGGAAAGACTATGGCGCGGCACTAGCGCCTTTGTGCCGGGGCATTTGGACCTTGCGGTGCCGGGCGCAACGCGCTGGTTAAATCCGCCATGGCTTGTTCCCGGCTTGGAGGATTTCCGTTACTCACTGCCACCATATGGCGCGTTGCGATACGCACCAATTCCGGCAGGTGTTGTAGATTCTGCGATTGCGATTCCTGGTGAACGATATTTCCGGCATCCTGAATACGCAGCCGGTCTGCGCTACGGCCAACGGCAAGCACAGTGCGCATATAGCTTGCAGCCAATTCCTGGACGCGGGCGGGCTGGCCTTCCGCCTGGCTGCGTAGTGCTGCTTCAATGCGCGCCATTGTATTGGTGATTTGCTGTGTGCGTTCCTGCTGGCGCCGTAGCGCGGCTTGAATTTCTGCCTGGGTAACTGCTGCGATGCGTCCTTGATCTTCGGCCAATAAGCGTTGTGCTTGCACAGTTTCTGCCTGCACCCGCGCAAAAACGCCGAGCAATTCCGCAAAGCCTTCAGCCAATAGGATTTGGCGGCCAATTTGCGCGGCTGCCGCGATTTGACTCTGGATCGCCTGGATTTCCTGGTCATTGCGTTCACGCTGTGCCGTTCGAAGCGCCGCGCCAACGCGTTCAATACCCTGACGCAAGGCAGGGTCTGGCGTTTCATTTTTCAGCACATCCAAAAGCCGCGCCGGATCCTCGCTCGCATTACCGCGCGTTTGCGCCTCAGCCTCAAACGCTGCGCGCAGTTGGGCTGGGCGCTGGTCGCTGCTGGTGGCAACCAGCGCCAATACAGGACGAAAGCCAAGGCTGCGCAGCTTCAGCGGTTCACCGTTGCGATCAAGCGGTGGCAATTCGATGCGCAAACTCGAACGGATCTGTTCCTCAGGTGTCAGAAAATCACCGCCACGCGCCACCATGCCGCCCGCCTGGCCATGTGCCCGGCCAACGCGATTAAGCCGATAGGGTTCCAATACCCATTCAGAAACATTGCCCAGAATATCAAAAATACCAAGCGGATTGGGTTCCAGCATCCCAATTGGCCGCACTCGCCCGCCGGAAGAACGCGTTCCTTGAAACCAAACATAGCGCTGCATGCCATCTGGCATCGGGAAATTGCGTGCGGCGAAATCCGCTTCGCTTATCGCAGCACCACCACGTGCGGCATATTCCCATTCCTCCTCGGTCGGCAGGCGTATAAAGGCCCGCGCATCCTCTCGCATCGGCAGGGCTTCGCGTGCATTGCGGGCAAGCCAAGCGGAATAGCGCGTGGTGAATACCACCGCTTCATGCCAGGGAATATCCGCCTGGGGCAGTCTTCCGGCCGTGGAGGCAGCGCTACAATTACCCGCATTTATCGCCGCATATTGATCACGCGTGACTTCATATTTGCCGATGAAATAGCGTGGCGGCGCCGCAGCTTCCGCACCACGAAACGGGCCGGCAATAAAGCTTTGGCGGAGATATTCGCTGTAATTGGTCTCGGCATCGGCTTGCCCCAACATCGCCGGTCTATCCGCCAACAAGCCCTGCCCAATCGGCGTTGGCACGGGGCGAAAAGCCATGGCGCCGCCGCAGGGCATGGGTAGGATCAAATCCTCAGCCAAGGGCTTCGGGTTCCAGTATTCTTCGGGCCATCTTTCCTGCGCCAGTGTGGCGGAACCCAGAACCACCGGCAGTAATGCAGTGGCCGTCAGCAAAAGCTTACGCATCGCGAAGTCCCTCGGCAGGTTGGATGCAGGCCGCACGATAGCCCGCAAAAGCCGCAGAAAGCGCAGCGCCGGATAAGGTGACACCCAAGGCCAGCAAAAGATGCTGCACCTCAATCAAGCAAATCGTGCGCGCACCGGCCGCATTGGCGCCAGCCATGGGCAGGCTATTGACCAAACCCGCAACAAGCATGGCGACAGCAGCAGCCAGTAACGCCCCCGCCAGGCCAATCAGCAAGGCTTGCAATAAAGGGAACACCACCAGATCACGCCTGGAAAGACCAATAAGGCGCAGCAGCGAAAGATCGCGCTGCTTGCGTTCCACATTCGCATAAAGCCCGACACCCAGGGAAACCAAGTAACCAATGCCCCCTAGCCCCGCGAGAAGTGCGAAAAGCAGCGTCAGGCTCCTGTCCAGACCAAGCAAGCCTTCCACCTGTTCGGCCAGGGTTTCCACCTCCACACCCTCTCGGCGGAGCGCATGATCAATCTGCGTCACATCCTCAAGCCGCCGCGCATGGGCACGAAAACCGGCATAGAGGCGCGCAGGATCGTTCCCGATATCAGCCGGCGTCGCGCTGGCAGGCAGGGCACCATCGGTAAAGCGGTCCACCAGCAAAAGCAGCTTGAGATCAACAAAAACGCCGTCACGCCCGAAAGCCCTGGGGGGGGCAATAGCGGCGATGGTTACTGGAAAATTCAAAACCTCCCGCGCGCTGGCATCGCCACGCAGGGCGCGAAGGGTAATGCGCATACCTGGGCGCAGATCCAACCTGGCAGCGAAGGAAGCGCTTGGAATGATCTCATCAGGTGCAATCCGCGGCAGCCCATCCAGTAACGGATCACCCACAGCGGTTGCCAGTAATTCCGCACGTAGCACAGCCCCAGGACGCGCCGGGTTTTCAAACCGCGCTTCGGTATTCAGGCTACGGGTACGCGGAATGGCAAAAGCAATATCGGGTCGCGCAGCTAGCCGGGCCATGAAGCCCGCATCAAAATTGCGGTTTGCGGCATTCACAATCATTCGGCTACGCGGGTTATCAATCAATTCCGCGCGCAGCCCTTCGATAATGCCGTGCTTCAGGCCAAACAGGACAATCAACGGCGCCAAAACCGCAGCAAGCCCGATAAGAGAGCAAAGCGCGAGCGTGCGTTCATGCAGCAAATCGCGGAGCGATAAGCCAATCAGAAGCGAGGCATGCGCGCGGAGGCGTTTCATGCCAGCGCAATGGCCTGCCGGGAAAGGCGTGACCGCCCCCCACCTGCGCCGACTTCAGTGGAGAGTGGCAGAAGAGAAAACCCATGCCGAGCCGCCCGGTCTGGATCATGGGTGGCAAGTAACAACGCAGTATCCTGTTCCCGCGCCTGTTCGATCAAAAGCCCAAGCACAATATCTGCCAGGGCCGGGTGCACACTGGCCGTTGGTTCATCAGCCAGCAGGATTTCCGGGCGATGTGCCAGCGCCCGCGCAATAGCCACCCGCTGCCTTTGCCCAACCGAAAGCGTGGCCGGCATCCGATCCAGCAGTGCTGCAATATCAAGGCGCATGGCAAGGGTTTCGATATGTGCTGGATCAGGCGCGCCCAAAACAGCCTGGCTGAGCGCAATATTACGCCGCACGGACAGGAAAGGCAGTAAGCCACCCTGCTGCAAGATATAGCCATAATGCGTGGCGCGAGTTGCTGTCAGGCTTTCCTCATCACCCGCGCGCCAAAGCGCAGCAAGATCAATTGCGGATCCTTTTCTCGGGTTCAGTAGAAAACTTTCAGCACTGAACGGGCGCCGCGCAAGCGCCAAAAGATCAAGCAAGGTGGATTTACCCGAACCCGATGGCCCCACCAAGGCCAGCGCCTCACCGCGCGCAATGCTCAGATCCTCAATGATCAGTTCAAAACCCATCCCATGCACGGGTGCCTGATGACGAATAATGACATTCCGCAGCGCAAGAGTTGGTTGGGCGTGCTGCATCTGTTGCTTCAGGGCAAGGCATCAATGGGCACGGGATACATGGCTTCGCCAGCGTCGCGTCCCCCATCGAAACTGACCCAAAGTGATGGCTGGCGATTGAATTCCTCATAAAGCCGCAGCTTGGCTTCCAGCGCATTGACAATTTCAGTCCGCCGGCCCGCCCCCATATTATTCCATTCTTCCTGGGTGAATTCCATGATCTGGCTTTGATAGGGCAGATCTTGCAGATACTCACCAAAGGCGCCGCTCAGGCGTTGAAATTCCGCCATGCGGCGCGGATCGCGTGAGGCAGCGGCGGCGGCACCACGCACCCTTTCGAAGAAGGTTTCGGGCGAAAGCCGTGCTGCAGCCTGCGCCTGGATGATACCGCGCAGCGTATTCGCCAAATCGGAAAGTTGATTGCGCGTCAGCAGCACGCGCACATCCAAAGGACGTTTTTCCGGTTTTGGATCTGCGGGATTGAGTTCTTGGTCGAGCACGAAACTCCGCACCACATCCGGCGCGGTTTGCTGCCTTTCGCGGCCCAAATAGGAAAGCCGCATGGCGGTGCCGACAATTTCCGCCTGTTCCGCGATGCGGCGTTCGGTTGGGCTTTGTGGCGCGCGAATACCGGCAATGGGGCGCCCAACAGCTGCCGCCACTTGCGCCAACAGCGCATCCGTCAAGGCATCCACAGTCTGGCCGAATTGGTTCAGATTGCCTTCTGTAACGGGGTAATAAAGTTCCCCAGCCGCGCCAAACCGCGTCAATTCCCGGTATTGCCGTTCGGCTCGCGCGTGGTTGTTGCGCCCTTCCGGGGTTTTGAGATGAATGGCATAAATCGCCACCTGCTTGGCTTCTGATTGCGCCAATTGGCGCATTTCTTCAGGGCCCATTTGGGTCTGGCCGCGGGGATCCTTGGCATCACGCGCGCCCGCATCAGTCACCAAAATGACGAAGCGGCCCCCATATTGCTGCCAGGCCACATCATCCAGCGCCAGCTTGATGCCGGCCAGCGAATCCTCATCAAAGCCTTCATTGCTTTCACGCGCTTCCGCCAGTTGTGAAAGCCGCGGCAGGATAGCATCGGATGCTTCGCCCAATTCAGGCAGGGATACCATGCGTGTTATATATTCAAGTCTTGGATTGCCGCCCATGTGGTCTCGGAAAGCGACCATGCCAAAGCGGAAATTATCGCGCACCGCTGTGTCGCGGATGCGATCAACAACGCGCTTCAAGGCTTCGCGTGTACGTTCGATATAGGGGCCCATGCTGATGGTGGTATCGACAACGAACACCACCGCGCCGCGATAATTGCGCAAGGCATCGGGATCCGCCGGTGGCGGAGGCGCCTGTTGAGCTGGGGCCGAGATTACCTCCAGCAGGCGCGCTTCCTGTGCGGCTTCGTTTTCCACACGGTCAGCTGACAAAATGGGCAAAAGATAGAATTGGCGGGTGATATCAACAAAATTTTCGGGCTCCAGCGCAATGATCGGCCCTTCAGCAGCGCTGCCCGCTTCCTGCCGCAGGCGCACCGCTTCTGCTGTTCCACCACGCGTATTCAGCCAAAGGCGCCTTGGTGTCTCTGCATCGCGGAAAAACATCGCGCGATCACGCCCCGCTGGATTATTGAAAGCAAGCACCATGGTTTGCTTCCAATCAATGGCACGTTCCGCCTTAACCCAGCCTTGCGTGCGCCCATCCTGTGCCGCACCGATTTCCAACCAGCCATCGCTTGCGCCGCCTTGGCGGGCGTAGACGTAGAAGACACCAAAACCAGGCGTTGGCCGGGAAGGCGCGCTCGCCTCAGGCCGTTCCAGGATAGTGGCACCGGGGCGCAAAATAACGCGCTGGTAAAGCGTTGTCCTGCCCTCCATCAGCAAGGGCCGCCGTTCCGCCTGTTGCGCATGGCTTTGGCCTGCCACGCCCATCCAGAAAATGGTCAGCAGCAGGCAGAAAAAACTTGTCATCCGGGAAGCGATCACGGCCAAAAATCCTTGAGTGCAGTCTCCGCCGTACCATTGCCGGCGCGCGCTTGTTCTTCGAGAAAAGTCTTCCGCGCTGCACGCGGCGCCGCAGCAGCCTCATCACCCTTTTGCACCGCGTCACGATAATAGCGCGCCGCGGCGCGTGGGTCTGGTGCGCGGAAGGGCCTTCCGGCCACAAAGCCATCAGGATCGTAAAGTCTGGCAAGCGCAGTCAGCGCCGCTGCATGGCCACGCTCCCCCGCTTCTTCCAGCAGGACCAGAGCATCATCATAACGGCCGGCATTTTGCCGACGCAGCGCGGCTGTGTGGATAGAGGCAACATCCGGTGCGGATTGTACAAGATCACGCAGACCCATCCCATCACTGCGTTCTATCCAGGGCAGTTCAGGGGTACGCGCTGGACTGGCGGGGGCGGGGGACGGCACCGCTGGCGGCGTGGCCGGCTGGGCTAAGGAGGAAGGTGCCGCTTGGTTTGGTGCCGTGTGGTCCGCTGTAAACCACCAGACAGCGCCAGCAATCGCCACAAGGCAGAGAACCCCAAGACCCGCCATAAGGGGCCATCGAGAATTTCCCTTGGCTGGTTCCGGCACGAGAGGGGTTTCCACGCGCGGCGTGACTACAGGCTTTACGGGTTCTGATGCAATTGTGGCCTTAGGGAAGGATGCCGCTGCCACAGGTGGCGGTGCCGGCGCCATTTCCGCTTCATTGGGCATTTCCGTTTCTGGCGGTAGATCGCCATCAAACACATCGATATCATCTGGCCAAAACAGGCTTGTCTCCAGCCTGGCGGCTGGAAGCGTGAAGATCAGCGGCCCGGGTTCCAGAAAGCGCGTCAGCACCGGGCCCAGCACCAGGATAGTGTCTTGGCCTTCCTGATACATCGCAACAGGCTTCAGCGTTACTTCCTGCACCTGCCAACCACGGCGCCCAAGATTAGCCGCCGCGTAACCTTCCCGGACCAGATGAAAGCCACCATCATTCGGCATGGGCATGCCTTGGATCACGATGCGCGCGTGACCAATGGAATGGCGTCGGTCATTTTCAACACGCAGCATCATGATTGTAGGCTTTCGTGGATCATGTCTCAGGCAGCGGCTTTACGCAGGCTGTCCAGCAAGCCGCCAAGACGTGCATTGGATTTTTCATCAACCATGGCGCCGCCGGATCCACGCACATTATCTTCCACCAACCGCACGAAGGCGACCGCCCAATCAACATAGAAGGTGGCATCATAGGCAATGGGCGTTTCAGAAAGCCGGGGCATGTCATCAAGCGGCGCCGCGGGGCGCAGGAAAATACTGCGGCCTTCCCGCCCAGCCTTGGGGCGCGCGTCAACGGGTATATTCTGGAAGCCAAGCCAGGTCACGAAATCATTGATCGCGCGCTCCGCGATCATAACCGGCTTCAGCAAGCGATTGGCCATGCTTTCATTATACGCCGCTTCAGTGCGCATCCGTTCCGCGATGGTTTCACGCAGTTTCAGGCGGCGCGCAGCAGCGGCCAGCTGGGCCACCAGCATCGCAATGGCATCACGATCCATCCGGAATAATTCGGGGCTATCCGTGCGCGCGGCGAAGCGGTGCATATTTTGCAGCCATTCAGCAATCGCCGCTTCGGCGAAAAGATCCGCCTGGTCGCGCGGGCCTTCCTCAACCTCCTCCTTGGCGGAGGCTACGGGCTGATCATCTTCAAATAATGCCTCAAAATCGCTGCGTAATTCACGCGCCGTGGTCTTGCGTCCAACCGGCGCGGTAACAGCGGAAGGCGTCTCTGCCGCGGCCAGTTGTTGGCGCCGGAAAAGCTCCGCCAAGCCTTCGGCATGCACCTGCAATTCGCGCAGCAATAAGCCGAAGGCTTGCGCTTCGGCACAGGCCAGTAATTGGCGCCCAACAAGCCGCGCCTCTGCACGACGCTTGGCCAATTCAGCGTCCAGATCGCCCGAGACATGATATTGTTCAAGCCGCCCCGCCATACGCTTGGCCAGATCGCCAAGCTGGCCCTGCACTTGGCGGCGTTTGAGTGCGGGGTTGCAAACCGGGCGCAGCCTTTCCGAAAGATAACCAATACCACCATCATTCAGCGCCATGCCCGCTTCCCAGGCACGTTCCGGCGCGGCGAAATGCTTCTGCACATCCTGATTGGCCAGAAAATTCGCTTTCAGTGCCGCAACGCGTTGCGGATCACGAAAGCCGATTTCCTTACCCTTATCGTCGTAATCAAGCAGGCCCTTATTCAGCACTTCCGGGTTACGCAGCCAGAAGGTGTTGTTAAAGGCTTGACCGGGCGTCCATTCCGATGGCCAATCATGGCCAAGACCCAGGAATTCGAAAATCGTTGTCTTCAATCGGGTGGACCAGCGTTCAATATTATCTTCCGCGCCGCCTTTGATTTCGAATTCCATATCAAACATCGTCAGCACCAGAAAAAGCGCAACATCCTGGCCCTTCCGGGCCTCAGGCGTTGCGCCATGGGTGCCATCAATCCAGTTCCGCACCATGGCAGGCACTGTACGCACTTCCTGATTGCTGTGCTTCAGGCAGAGCAACATGGAAGTCAGTTCCTGTTCGGCCAAATACCGCTGATAGAGATAAGCCACCTTGCCGCGCCTGAGCAGCATGAAAAGATCACTTTGCGCGACCTCCTCTGCCTTGGCGGCATTGTATTTTTCACGTCCACGTGCGCCAGGAAAATCAAGCAGATCGGTGTAATCGAAAAAATCGAAGGGCTTTTCTTCAAGTTGCAATTGCAATTCGGCAACCACCGCTGTCAGTACAGCACGCGGCAATTCAGCCCTTCTACCCATGCGGGTGGCAACCGGCACCAGATCACCATCCCCCTTGCCGAGCAGTGACATGGTTTCGACATCGATGATGCTATGCGCCTTGGGTTCCACCGCCAGCATCGGGCAGCAGGCTTCTTCCGGAAAATCGAGCTGTGCCAGGGCCTGAATAAGCTTCAGCGCCGTTGCCGTCATGGTCGGCGTATTATTCCACAACAACCCGTAAAGCTCAGCGCGATCAGCAATGGAAAGGCGCGGCGCCAATTGTTCCATTTCCCGCCAGGCGCCCGGCTTCAGCGCCAGATGCGCCGGGTGATTTAGGAAATAGCGTTCGAAATATTCAAAAAGATCGTAGATATCATCCTCATTCAACCGTCCCACCGGATCCTTGGCGGCCTTGGCACGCAACTTGGCCAGGCTTGTCTCAATCACTGCGGCTTCCAGCGGCACGACCGTATCGCGGTCAAAATCCTCCATGAAGGCATTGGCCATGATTTTCACGATATCAGTTTCGGAAAGCATGCGGCACACCACCGGCATACCGGGCAGGCCTGCAACAGGGCGCGTTGTGAAGCGCGTCACCAGGCCGGTTGATTCCTTACCGCCATCCGGGTTGATATCGCGATTGAAGCCGCGCAATTCCTCACCAAAGCGGATCGTGGTGGGGCGGCCTTCCTTGCGCGCCAGCGACGCGATCAGATAGCTTTTCCCCTGCTGGCTAGGCCCAAAGACCGAAACACACATGGGCCGACGCGCGGCATTCGCCAAGCGCCTTGCGCGCAACCCTTCACGGCGAAAATCACGGGCCAAAGCGGGGCCTTCTTCCCGCACCAGATCGCCAGCATCAGCCAGCCAACCGATCGCGCTTTGCGCCGCATTGGCCACCGCATCGCAGCGCTTGGCAAGAACTTCGTTTTCGGCCTGGGCGGCGCCTGCTTCGGAATTAGCCATGGTCATCTATTTTCCTCACGGCACCGAAAGTGCGCCGGTGTCGCGCCAATACCCTGCTTCACTACGTTCTGTTTGCAGACGTAGCCGGACAATGCCGCGATGCTGCGGATCACCTTCCGCATCCAGGATTTCATCTATGCTGAAATCTTCCCGTAATTCCTCAGCATCGGCGCTTTCGGGATCAATTTCCGCACGCTGGATGGAAAGGCGCAGGGGCAATTTCAGGCGCGGCACATTATCCGGATTGGCGTATTCCAGAATATACAAACGGCTCGCGGTCCAGCGTTCCAGATCCAATTGCCGAAAGCCCAGGAATACTGGGGCGCGGAATTCCATGGTAAATTTCACATCATGCTGCGCGCCAGGGGTCTTCGGTAATTCCTTATCCGGATCATTCAACAGCACATTCTGCTTCAGGATCTGGCCGGAAATTTCCATCCTGCCGAGATATTTCGCCGTTGATCGCATGGAAAGCCTGCTGGTGCGCATCAGGAAGCCTTCAAGCCGGCCTTCAGCCACAGCGCATAACATGGCGCCGACAGCAGCGGTGGTTTTGGGGTCATCCACACGCCCCGCCGAATCCCGGAAGGGATAACAGCTACCCGCCCGATAACGATGCATCCCAACAATCCGGTGCGGAGGCACTGGCATTTTCGCAAGCACCATATCGAAAATCGCCCGCAAGCGAGAAGGCCGGCCAGAAAGCAGCAGCCAATCACAATCATAGGCATAGGTAACTTCGCACAGATCAGCAATCACCTGCCCAAGTGCCGCTTGCACAATGGCATCAACACTACCCGCAGTAGCGGTGATTTCCGCGCTCAGTAATTGAAAACCAACCGCGCCCGCGCGCCCGGCCTGTTGTTCGAAATAGCGCAACGGCGCCGCAACATCCCGGCCAGCCAGAATGGTCGCCATACTCTCATGCAGGAACTGGCCGGTCGCGCGATCCGCGATTTTTTCATAGGCATGCAAAATCGCAAGTCCGGAAGGCTCCAGAACCTGGGTTACGAATTGGCGGCGCAAATGGCGCTCCAATTCGCTTTGCGCACCGCGATCACCCCCCAAAACCTCACGCAGCAGCGCCTTGGGTTCACGCGCGCCAGCCTGGCGCAAATTCTCCTCAATCTGCGGCAAGACGATGCTTTGGATGACTTCTTGCAGCACCTCATCACCCGCAATACGGAAACCTTCACGGAAGTTCTGATGCGGTTCAATTTCCTGGCCATGCTCTGCGGAATAGGTGCAGATCATCAAATCCGTTGTGCCACCGCCAATATCAATACTCGCCACCCGCAGCGATGGCGCCTTGCCATGGCCTTCGCGCACACGCCCGGTCAAGGCAAAGAAGCTCGCTGGATCACCGCGCAAGCGCTGGCTTGCTTCGGTGTACAGAAAAACCAATTGCGTTGCCGTGGCCTCATCCAAATTGGCGATGACGCGTGGTTCAGCAGGCGGGCTCGCAGCCCCTGGCGCGGGATTTCCCCAGCCCATCATATCCCAGGCAAGGCGCACCGCCGCTTCCGCGCGATGGCGGAAAATGCGCTGTTCTGCCAAGGCCATCGCAGGCGGCATGGTCAGCAA
>Ga0102920_1000331_pt1 | contig 11914 bp, 9 predicted proteins | sample Colrivmeta1568A3_FD_78204 | JGI IMG/M metagenome (GOLD analysis project Ga0102920, IMG submission 78204) | Estuarine microbial communities from the Columbia River estuary - metaG 1568A-3 | ecosystem: Environmental > Aquatic > Marine > Intertidal zone > Estuary | place: USA: Columbia River Estuary...
AAGATTTTTCCAAAGAATTTATGGGTCGGCACGGAATTCCTACTGCCGCGCACCAAACCTTTACCCCGGAAAGTGTTGACGCCGGTTGCGCCTTTTTGGCCACCTTGTCCCCTCCCTACGTGTTGAAAGCGGACGGATTGGCGGCCGGCAAAGGAGTTTTGATTTTATCCTCCCTGGAGGAAGCCCAAACCGAGTTGCGCGCCATGCTCCTGGAAGCCAAATTTGGCGAGGCGTCGGCCAAAGTTGTGGTGGAGGAATTCTTGGACGGCATTGAATTTTCCGTTTTTGCGCTGACCGACGGCGAACACTACGTTCTGCTGCCGGAAGCCAAGGACTACAAACGCATTGGAGAGGGCGACACCGGCCTGAATACCGGCGGAATGGGTGCCGTTTCCCCGGTGCCGTTTTGTACGCCAGAAATAATGGAGGAAGTGCGCAGCCGCATTGTGGAACCCACTGTAAATGGATTGCGCGCAGAAGGCATTCCCTACGTCGGATTCCTGTTTTTTGGCTTGATTCGGTGTGCGGACGCTGTCAAGGTGATTGAGTACAACTGCCGCATGGGCGATCCCGAAACCGAGGCCGTTTTGCCGCGACTCAACGAGGATTTGGTTGCGCTCTTGATGGATGCTGCAAACCATCGGCTGACCAACCGCACGGCGGAAGTGCGTCCGGGAGCCCAATGTGTTGTGGTCTCGGTAGCGGGCGGCTACCCGGAAGCCTACGGCAAAGGAGATCCCATATCGGGACTGAACGACTTGGATCCCAACGGCCCCACGGTGGTCTTTCACGCAGGAACCAAAAAATCTGGAGACGGCGCCGGCGTAGTCACCAACGGGGGGCGCGTGTTGGCTGTATCATCTAAAGGCAAAAACGCCTCGGAGGCCCTTGCGGCAACCTACGAGGCGTTGTCTAAAATTCACTATCCCGGGCAGTACTACCGTCGGGACATCGGAAATGATTTAGTCAGCTGATTTGGGGATAAACGGGCAACCCCCTGCTTACTTGTCGCCAGCCTTCTCGTGCTTGCGCATCAGGCCTATCCAGTAGAACAAACCGCCGGCGATGGTTAAGGAAAACAAAATATTGGGCACATTGCCCGCGAAGGGAACCAACTCCAACGTCCAGTGGAGAAATTCTCCCAAAGCTTCAAAAACAGTGCGCAACGGCATGGCAAAATTCTTTAATTTTCCCCAAAGATAAGATGTTAACCGGCTTATTCAAAAGCAATAAAACCATCGCCAGCCTGCTGCTGGTGTTTCTGCCCATGGTGCTGCTGCCCGGCTTGGCGGTAGCCCAACCGCGTCCGGTCTGGGAAATTATTCTTTTGGCCGTTTCCGCGGGGCTTTTGGCTGCATTGGTCAACTTGTTTTTGATCTACCGGAGCGGCTACCTAAAGGCCACTTTTCTCTTGGGATGGACTTGGTGGGTTGTGGCCGTTGGGCTGAGCCGAAGCGGTGCGGGATTGAGTTGGGTTGACGTATTGTCGGCCATACTTGTTGTTTTAAGTACCGGATTTGTTTTTACGTTGCACCAACCCGTTGGCCAAAAAGACGGTGTGGCTTTGAACGTGGGCCTTTTGGGCGCGCTCTCCAGCTGGATTCATCCGGACGCAACCGTGGTTTTGCCCCTGGCTTGGTTGGGGATGGGCTTCTACGGTCACCTGACCCTCCGACGCGTCTTTTTGACGCTCCTGCCCGCTCTGGGCACCTGGGCCCTTCTGTATCCCATGGCATCTCACTTTCCTGAGTTCTTGCAACCCAAACGTATGCCGTCCTTTTTTGATTGGAGTGCCTATCCGCGGACACTTCCCGTGGGGTGGATTTGGGCTGGGTTGTCCTTTTTGCCCATTCTTGGACAATCCATAGCCGCCATGTCCAAAGCAAAGTTGGTCAAGCGCCACGCCATCCAATTTTCCTTAGGTTCCGTTTTTCTAATGCTTGTTTGGGCTGCGCTGCTGCCGTCCGCCTGGGTTTGGTTGCCCGGAGCGCTTTCGGTTCCCGTGGCCTTACTGACCGCTAATGCACTGGATTACACCCAACGCGGGTGGATTCGTTCGCTTTGGATTTTGGGGTACTTACTGGCCGCAGTGTGGTCTGCCTGGGGAGCCGCTTTAGGCATCAGTTTCCTTCCGGAAGGAATAACTTTTTGAGCTCGGTAGCCTCTTCGGGCTTCATTTTGCCCGCCAAAATCAGCGCCAACTGACGACGGCGCAAGGCACCGTCGAAACGCTGCTTTTCCAAGTCGGTTTCGGGTTCAATAGGCGGAACCGAAATGGGGTTGCCTAATTGATCCACTGCCACAAACGTATACATAGCTTCGTTGCAACGAATCGCGTTTCCCTGGCCGCGCTGATCTTCCATGCTCACCTCCACGAAGACCTCCATGGAAGAGGAAAATGCCCGCGAAACCTTGGCTTCCAAAGTGACGATACTCCCTACAGGAATAGCTTGTTTGAAGGAGACGTTGTTCACACTCGCCGTTACGGCAATTCTGCGCGAATGTCGGTGGGCTGCAATAGCGGCGCAACGGTCCATCCAGCTCAGCAATTGGCCACCAAAAAGGTTGTTCAGGTTGTTGGTGTCGTTCGGCAGAACGATTTCGGTCATCACCGTTAGGGACTCCGACGGGCGTTTTGCCTTCATTATTGCGGATTGCCGCGGAAAACCCAGACTGCCGGGAAGGATTTTTTCAATACTTCGCGCTGGGCCTTGGCCTCTTCCTTGGTACGCGCTACACCTGCCGCCACCTTGGTGGTTCCCAAGGACGAAGGCACAATTTGTGCGCTCTTACCCTGAGCACGTAAAGTGCCAACCAAGCGCTCCGCATTGGTGCGATCTCCAAAGGCGCCTACCACCAAGTAATACAGGTCTTTGGATTCCTCTGTGGCCGTTACTCCCTTACTAGAGGCGTTGGTTTTCGTGGCGTACGTTGCAGAACGGGTTGATTTATCTTCCTTAGACGCCGACGACTCCGCTGGAGCATCCGCCTGAGTAAGGGCAGGCTTCGCCAACGCCGCATCGAACTGAGCGGGGTCGCTTGCCGACTGTTGATCGAGCGACGATTCTGCTTGCGCTGACGGAACCGGCTGAGCAGGGGTGTCAACGGCCGGGGTGGGCTCTGTCGTTTTGGTTGCAGCCGCTGGTGCTACAGCCTCTTTTTGGGGTGATGCAGGCTCTTCGAGCGGGGGTTGCGAGAATAAATCCATGGACGGCCACGCTAATTTGGGGAGACGCATCCACGACGCTTCGTGGAGGACGTTTTGAACATCTTGTTGAAATCCAGGCTTCGTTCCGCCAACCACCAACAATCCAACGATGCCGGTGAATACCGCCGCAGAGCGGATCGGTGCCAACCACTTTTCCCGGTTGGAACGAATCCGGCGATCGGACAAGGGGCGTACCGGTGGGGTTGCTCTAACCTGAGGATTGCTTGCAGCGGTTGTTCGCGCCGCAGCAGGGGCCGTGCGCGCAGCTGCTGAAGGAGCTGCTGTTTCCGGAGCGGAAGGGCGAACTGCAGAAACGGTGGCGCGTAGGGCACGAGCCGGTACTTCGTTCGCAGGAACCAAAACCGGCAATCGGTAAATGGGCAATCCGTAGGACTCAGGCAAGAAATTCGCTTCCAACGCGGGTTGAAACACCCACTGGAATGTGTTGCGGAGGGAAAATGCCCCAATGGATTCCAGGAAAATGCGTTCGCCACGGTCCAAGCGCACCCGCCATCCGCGCACTACATTGTGCACCAAACGGGCTGCTTCGGACGGATCACATCCTTCAACGGATGCTACCTGACGCAGCAACGATTCTCCAAGTACCGCATTGTTGGGCGAAAAAGAAACGCGTCGAGCAGGAGGCAGAAAAAGACCGGAAATCAATTGGATGTCTGCACCATACGGGCGCACCAAAAAAACACCCCAACCGGGAACCTCCACAGAGTCGCTGGAACACAGCGCGTGGAAGAGGTGCTGGCCCAAGCGGGCTTCGGTGAAGGTGTTTGTTTGCACAGTGTCTAGTTTCCAGTTAACTGGGACTAACAAAGATACAAAATTTAAAAACACCCACTGCAGCAACGGTCCACAAACGCCAAAAACAAAAAGTCATCTGCGCAAGCCGGTGGGGCCCAAGCGCGCCCTTCGCCGACCTGGGAACGGGCGCATGCCCCGGTGCGCAAATCTGGAGCGGTCACCGCCCGGATCAGGTAAAGATATTTTTATGTTATCCTTTGATTACCAAATTATTAGGAAACAATTTGATTGCAAATTAGCAACGATTTCTTAACGCAAGTGGTCAGATTATTGATCCTTCTAAAAAAAACACAACACATGAAAAAATTATGCTCCATTATGGTGCTTTTGGTGGCCACGGCATTTTCTGCCTGGGCGCAACAGCCCGTTACCGGTGTCGCCGTTGACGAGACCAACATCCCACTCCCCGGTGCGGTCATTCTGCTCGACGGTGCTGCAAAAACGTACACCGATGCACAAGGTCGATTCAGCTTCAACCAAGTTTCCGACGGTGCTCACTCGTTGGTCCTGGAATATCCCGGTTACGACCAAGTAACCAAAACCATTCAAGCGGGCTCGCACGTTGTGTTGAAGACGTCGTTGACCGCCAACACCTTGTCTGAAGCGAACGTCGTCGGCTCGTACCTGCAGGGGCAGGCCAAGGCCATCAACAAGCAGGCAAGCAACGTCAACACCACCAACGTAGTGTCGTCGGACCAAGTAGGTCGTTTCCCGGACGACAACATTGGTGACGCGTTGAAGCGCGTGAGCGGCATCACCATGCAGAACGACCAAGGCGAGGCCCGCAACATCATTGTGCGCGGTTTGGCTCCTCAGTTGAACAGCGTCACCATCAACGGCGAGCGCATTCCTTCCGCAGAGGGCGACAACCGCAACATCCAGTTGGACTTGATTGGAGCGGACATGATCCAAACGTTGGAGGTGAACAAAACGCTGACCCCCGATATGGATGCCGACGCCATCGGCGGTTCCGTGAATTTGGTTACCCGTGCCGCAGTGGGCGGACGTCGTGCCTTTGTCAACGGCGGATTGCAGTACAATGCCTTGCGCCAGACGACTACGCTCAACGGAAGTTTTTCGTACGCAGATCGCTTCGCCAAAGACCGCTTGGGTTTGGTGGTGAGTGGATCGCGCAAGGACAATGTATTCGGCTCGGATAACTACGAAATGGAATGGGACTTTTCCGGCGCTGAGCCCATGGTGACCAACTACGAAGTACGTGTTTACAACGTTCAGCGTTTGCGCCAGAACCTATCGGTCAATGCGGACTACCGTTTGGCCCCCGGCCACACCTTGTTCTTTTCGTCCATGGTGTCCAACCGCAAAGACTGGGAAAACCGCTTCCGGATTCGCTACAAAGACATTGAGTTGCTGGAAGACGGCACCTACGAAGGCGAAGTGCGCATGCAGACCAAAGGCGGCGCGGCAGACACCAAAAATGCCCGTTTGGAGAACCAAAACATGAACAACTTTGCCCTGCGCGGCGAGCACCTCTTTGGCCAACTGAAAATGGACTGGAGTGCCAACCAATCGTTTGCCAACGAGCTGCGCCCCAACGAGCGCTACATGCAGTACCGCGTAAAGGGTGCTCCGCTGGAGATCACCAACAACGACCCCATGCGCATGGTCTTTGCCGCTACCGGAAAAGGATCGGTGTCGGAAGACTTCGGCCTGCACGAATTGACGGAGCAAAACCAAAATACCTTTGACAGGGACCGCAACGCGCGCTTGGATTTCACCTTGCCCGTGGCCAACGGAAACCTGAAGTTTGGCGCACGTTTGCGCACCAAAACGAAGGAGCGCGATTTGGATTTTATGGCCTATGAATTCAACAACGACGAGCCCACTTTGCAAGACAACGCATTGGCCACACCGCGCATGGACGCGTTCATGCCAGGCTCTGATTTCTTCGCAAAAGACGGCACGCAGCGGTTCTTCAATCCCGAAACTTTGGGTGCGTACAATTTCACGAACGCTGACGAATTCACCGGAGAAGACGTTCCGGAAGAGTACGCCGCAGAGGAATACACGGCCAACGAAAACATCCTAGGTGCCTACGCCATGTATACCCGCACGTGGAAGAAACTGACCGCCATCGGTGGCGTTCGCTGGGAGCAAACACAAAACGTTTATTCCGGTAACCTGTTCAACCTGGACGAAGGTACCAAGACCGACTCCTCCAACAGCAGCACGTACAATAATTTGTTGCCCAGCCTGTTGCTGAAGTACCAAGTTTCCAAGAACAGCGTGGTTCGCTTGGCCGGTACCAGCGCCTTGGCCCGCCCCAACTACTACGATTTGGTTCCGTTTGCGGCCTTCTCGTTTGACGATTCCGAAGCTTCATTTGGCAATCCTAACTTGAGTGCAGCCCGCGCAACCAACGTTGATTTGAGCTACGAGAGCTACTTCAAGAACATCGGCCTGGTGTCTGTGGGCGGTTTCTACAAGTACATCGACAACTTCATTTACACGAAGCGCGGCGAGGAGTTGTACGGCGGCGAGTTGTTCCAAACGGATCGTCCGGAAAACGGAAACTTCGCTACCGTTTCTGGTTTGGAGGTTGCCTTCCAGCGCTCGCTGGGCAACACCGGCATTTGGAAGTCGTTTAACTTCTACACCAACGGTACCGTAACGCGCTCCACCACCGACGGCATTCGCGAAGGCGAGGTAACGTCTTTGGCGGGTACCGCACCTGTGATGGTGAACGCATCTTTGGCGTACGACACCAAGAAGTTTATGGCGCGCTTGAGCTTTAACCATGCGGCTAGCTATGTGGACGAGTACGGCGGTGACGCTACCGAGGACCGCTTCTACGGCGCACAGTCGTTCCTGGATTTCAATGCGTACTACAGTTTGACCAAGAAGGTTCGCATCTTCGCCGACGTGAACAACTTGACGAACCAACCGCTGCGCTACTTCCAAAACAACAAGGAGTACACGATGCAGGCCGAATACTACGGACTGCGCGCCAACTTGGGCGTGAAGTGGGATTTGTAAGCTGCTCGAATCAGGTTTTTGAGGAGGGCTGCCCCGCGGGGCAGCCCTCCTTTTTTCTTGCAACAAGAAGCAACGAGACGTACTTTTGTTCAAAATTTAGACCCATTCTAAACAAGCATTCGGATTTTGCGGTTAATCCCTTGAAACCGGTGTTGAACTGGGTCCATCAAACAACAGTTCCTAACCCAAGTCCCACCCCATGGTGCACGTATCCGATGCTGCCGCCCGTCAAATCCAACGCCTCCTCAGCGACGAAGGCCGGAGCGACGCCTTTATTCGCGTCAGCGTGAAAAGCGGTGGTTGCAGTGGCCTCAGCTACGATTTTGGTTTTGTGGACGCCCCCGAGGAGGGCGACCAAACGTTTGAAGAGCACGGCGTCAAGATGCTCGTGGAGAAAAAGAGTTTGCTCTATTTGCTGGGCACCACCCTGGATTTCAGCGGCGGTCTCAACGGCAAGGGATTTGTGTTCAACAACCCCAACGCAGCGCGCACCTGCGGTTGCGGCGAATCCTTTGCGGTATGAGCCAAGACGAAATCCTGGAAGGCGTCACCTCCACCGAGTACAAGTACGGTTTCACTACCGATTTTGAGTCCGACAACTTGCCTCCGGGCTTGGACGAGGAAGTTATTCGCGCACTGTCGGCCAAAAAGAACGAACCGGAATGGCTGACGGATTGGCGTTTGGAAGCCTTTCGCATTTGGCAGTCCATGGAAGAGCCGGAATGGGCCAACGTTCGGTACACAAAACCGGACTACCAGGCCATCTCCTACTACTCCGCGCCGGTCAAAAAGCAGGTGAACAGCTTGGACGAGGTGGATCCGGAGTTGCTCAAGACTTTTGAAAAACTGGGCATCAGTTTGGACGAACAAAAGCGTTTGTCTGGCGTGGCGATGGACGTTGTGGTGGATTCCGTCAGTGTAGCCACCACGTTTAAGGCCACCTTGGCGGAAAAAGGCATCATCTTTTGCAGCATTTCCGATGCGGTACACGAGCACCCAGAACTGGTGCGCAAGTACTTGGGATCGGTGGTTCCGCGAACGGACAACTTCTTTGCCGCGCTGAACAGCGCCGTCTTCACAGACGGCAGCTTTTGCTACATCCCCAAAGGCGTGCGTTGCCCCATGGAACTCTCCACGTATTTCCGAATCAACCAAGCGGGTACGGGTCAGTTTGAACGCACCTTGCTGATTGCAGACCAAGGCAGCTACGTGAGCTACTTGGAGGGTTGCACGGCCCCGTCGCGGGACGAAAACCAGCTGCACGCAGCCGTGGTGGAATTGGTGGCGATGGACGATGCAGAAATCAAGTACTCGACGGTCCAAAACTGGTACCCAGGCGATGCCCAAGGCAAGGGCGGGGTCTTCAATTTTGTGACCAAGCGCGGAATTTGCGAGAAGCGTGCCAAGATTTCCTGGACCCAAGTGGAAACCGGTTCCGCCGTCACGTGGAAGTACCCCAGTTGCATCTTGAAAGGAGACGACAGCGTGGGCGAATTTTACAGCGTCGCGGTGACCAACCACTACCAGCAAGCTGACACCGGAACGAAGATGATTCACTTGGGCAAGCGCACCAAAAGCACCATCATCAGCAAGGGGATTTGCGCCGGGCACAGCAACGGCAGCTACCGCGGGTTGGTAAAGATGGGGCCGCGGGCCGAAGGCGCGCGGAACTTCTCTCAGTGCGACTCCCTGTTGATGGGCGACGGATGCGGCAGCCACACGTTCCCGTACATCGAGATCCAAAACAAATCCGCTCAGGTGGAACACGAAGCCACCACCAGCAAAATTGGGGAAGACCAAATCTTCTACTGCAACCAGCGCGGCATGGATACGGAAGCCGCCATCGCCCTGATTGTCAACGGTTACTGCAAAGATGTTTTGAAACAACTACCCATGGAATTTGCCGTGGAGGCCCAAAAATTACTCGCCATCAGTTTGGAAGGATCCGTCGGATAATCCCGAAAACCGCCCGAGCGAAACAGAAGAAATCATGCTATCCATTCAAAATTTACAGGCCAGCTTGGCCGACGGAACGTCCATCCTCAAGGGCATTAACTTGGAGGTTAAACCCGGTGAGGTTCACGCCATCATGGGCCCAAACGGCTCCGGAAAGAGCACCTTGTCCAGCGTGGTGGCCGGTCGGGAAGAATACGAAGTCACCGGCGGCGATGTTCTGCTGGACGGTGAATCCCTATTGGATTGCTCGCCAGAAGAGCGCGCCCACAAGGGGATCTTTTTGAGTTTTCAATACCCCGTTGAAATTCCGGGTGTGTCCGTCAGCAACTTCATCAAAACCGCACTGAATTCGCACCGCGCTGCGCGCGGCGAAGGGCCGTTGGAAGCCGCGTTGCTGCTGAAAAAAATGCGCGAAAAATTGGAACTGCTGGAAATGGACAAGAGCTTTCTGAGCCGTTCGTTGAACGAAGGATTCTCTGGCGGAGAAAAAAAACGCAACGAAATCTTCCAAATGGCCATGCTGGAGCCCCGTTTGGCCATTTTGGACGAAACGGACAGCGGTCTGGACATCGACGCGTTGCGCATTGTGGCCCAGGGGGTTAACGCCTTGAAGAGCCCCAAAAATGCGGTGGTGGTGATCACCCACTACCAGCGTTTGTTGGAGTACATCGTCCCGGACTTCGTACACGTTTTGCTCAACGGAAAAATCGTCAAAAGCGGCACCAAAGATTTGGCGCTGGAATTGGAGGAGCGCGGCTACGACTGGATCAAAAAAGAAAACGCCGGCAAATAATGCACAATAAGTTGCTGAATTTATACGCGGAGCACGAGGCAGACTTGGCCCGGGAAAGCGGCGATGCGGTTGCGTCCAAACGACGTACGGCCATCGATCGATTTGAGTCTTTGGGCTTTCCCACCAAGCACTGGGAATCCTGGAAGTACACTTCACTGAAATCCACCCTTGCGACGGAATACACCACCGTGCCACCGTTTGCCTCTGCCAGCCAACACGCTTTGGAATTTAAGGACCTTGAGTCCTACTTTTTGGACGAATTGGACGCCTACCGCGTGGTCTTTGTCAATGGGGTCTACTCTTCCTGGCTGAGCAGCACTACCCACCAAGGTTTGGACGTGTGCACCTTGGGCAGCTCTTGGCGAAAATCCCCGGATTGGTTGGCGGAAAACTTTGCGGCTTTGGACGAATTGGACGAGCCTTTGGTGCTCCTGAATCGTGCTTTGGCCCGGGAAGGCGCCCTGGTACACGTTCCTAAAAATACCGCCGCAGACAAGCCCATTCAAATCTTCTACTTCACCACGGCAGACGAACCTTTATTTGCCCAGGTGCGCAACATCGTTGTAGTGGAGTCCGGAGCGCGCGTGGAAATCATTGAACGGCACCAAGCCCTGAACGGCAAAGCCCACTGGACGAATGCCGTCACCGAAATTCGCGTAGCGCCCAACGCCCACCTTCGGTACACCAAATTGCAAAACGACGTTTCCACAGCCACCCTCACGGACGCAACTTTTGTGCACCAAGCGGCGGACAGCACCGCCGTGGTCAACACCTTCAGCTGCGGCGGGAAACTCACTCGCAACGACCTTCGCTTTCACCTAGCAGGCTCCAATGCGGAGGCTCATTTGCACGGATTAACCCTCATCCACGGCGACGAACACGTGGACCACCGCACTTTTGTGGACCACGCCGTACCCCATTGCACCAGCCACGAGGTGTACAAAGGAGTTTACGACGGCCGTTCCCACGGGGTGTTCAACGGGCAAATCATGGTGCGTCCTCAAGCACAAAAGACCCTCGCCTTCCAGCAAAACGACAACCTGTTGTTGAACGATCGTGCGCAGATCGATACCAAGCCGCAGTTGGAGATTTTTGCCGACGACGTCAAGTGTTCGCACGGCTGCACCGTGGGACAACTGGATGCCGACGCCCTCTTTTACCTGCGTGCCCGCGGAATCCCCGAAACCGAAGCACGCGCCCTGCTCATGCTGGCCTTTACCAACGATGCCTTGGCGCAGGTGGAACTTCCCGCATTGGAACGCAAACTCCACGCATTGATCCACAAAAAGCTCCGCGTTTCGGTAGCCTAAGGGCCCCAAGAGGTCGTCAAATTCCCTATCTTCGTTGGCTTAAAGCGTGAAAACAGCCAGCAAATGAATGCTTCCTCCTACAAACGCATCAACGACCTACTCGGTTGGTTGGTGTTTGTGATTGCCAGCGCCACCTACGTGTTAACGGTAGAGCCCACCACCAGTTTCTGGGACTGCGGCGAATACATTGCGACCTCTGTTAAATTGCAGGTGGGGCACCCTCCCGGAGCTCCGCTTTTTCAGTTGATGGGTGCCGTTGTAGGCAACTTGTTTGCCGGTGACGTAACGCAACAAGCATACTACGTGAACCTGTTGTCTGCGTTTTCGTCCAGTTTTACCATTTTGTTCCTCTTTTGGTCCATCACGGCCATTGCCAAGCGCTTGATTGCGCGTTTGGGCGAGCAAACACCGGCCAGAACCATCGCCATTTTTGGTGCTGGAGCCGTGGGTGCCTTGGCCTACACCTTTTCCGACTCCTTCTGGTTCAGCGCTGTTGAAGGTGAAGTATACGCCATGAGTTCGTTCTTCACGGCCTTGGCCTTCTGGGCCGGATTGAAGTGGGAAGCCGCAGTGGACCACGATCCCTACGCCAATCGTTGGTTGTTGCTCGTGGCTTATGCCGTGGGCCTCACCGTGGGCGTACACATCTTGGCGTTCTTAGTCATTCCGGCGGTGGTTATGGTGGTGTACTACAAGTTATATTCCGACCGTTCTTGGAAGGGCTTTATAATCGCCAACACCATCTCTGTAGCGGTACTCGCCTTCGTTTTTGCCATCATCGTTCCGTTCATACTGAAGGTTTTTGGCTTCTTGGAAATTCAGTCGGTCAACACC
>Ga0102920_1000332_pt1 | contig 11897 bp, 12 predicted proteins | sample Colrivmeta1568A3_FD_78204 | JGI IMG/M metagenome (GOLD analysis project Ga0102920, IMG submission 78204) | Estuarine microbial communities from the Columbia River estuary - metaG 1568A-3 | ecosystem: Environmental > Aquatic > Marine > Intertidal zone > Estuary | place: USA: Columbia River...
GATTCCTCACTGGATTCAAAGAGCAACTGATAGCCGAGGCAGATACCGAGATACGGACGACCTTCCAATGTCCACTCCCGAACGGAATCCCACATGCCACTGGCTCGGAGATTCGCCGCACACTGATGGAAGTGCCCTTGACCCGGCACAACAATCCCATCGACGTCCCCCAACTGCGTGGCTGCCGTGACAAGACTGGGCGTGACTCCAGCCACTTCCAAGGCCTTGCAAACACTGCGCAAATTCCCGCTGCCGTAATCAATGACGCCAATGGATTTTTTATTCATCCCTTAAAATCTTACTCCGCAAACGCAACGGCAAATCAAAGAACACCCTTGGTGCTCGGAACCCCCTGGACGCGGGGATCGATGCGGGTCGCTTGATCCAAGGCACGGGCGAGCGATTTGAAAATCCCCTCCGCCATATGGTGGGCATCCCGACCGGCCAAGATATCAACATGCAAATTCATTCCGCCATGCACGGAAATCGCGCGAAGAAATTCCTCAACCAACTGAAAGGTGAATGCAGATCCGATAACGTCCGCTTTTTTTGGAGCCTTGTAGCTCAGATAGGGGCGACCGCTCAAATCCACGACCGACCTGACAAGAGCCTCGTCCATAGGAACGTAAGCGGAACCATAGCGCTGAATGCCAACCTTGTCTCCCAAGGCGCGGTCTAGGGCTTGCCCGATTAGAATACCTGTGTCTTCGACTGTATGATGGTAATCGACCTCAATGTCCCCTTTTGCAGTCAGATCGAGATCCATGAGTCCATGCTTCGAAAAAAGCGTGAGCATGTGATCAAAAAACGGAATGCCGGTAGAAATACGCGATTTTCCACATCCATCGAGATTGAGTGTGAGTTGGATGGACGTTTCGGATGTCGTGCGCTCAAGAGTGGATTCGCGGGGCATGACGACGACTTAAGCAGATGCCGACAACTTTGAAAAGGCCCACGAACCACTCATTTAAAATCTTGCACCCCCTGCGCCATGGCATCGAAACTAGTCGCAAGCATGGAATCAGAAACTTATTTGGCTACGGCCGTCGAGGCCGCGCAGGCTGCTGGCGGATTTCTTCGAGCAAACTTCGGCCGCCCGCTCACGGTGGATGAAAATCTCGCCCACGACATCAAACTCGAACTCGACAAACGCACCCAGGTTTTGATCGAAACCCTGATCCTCTCCAAATTCCCCGACCATGCGATCTATGGGGAAGAAGGGATCAGCGGCGACCAGTCCAGCGAGTTTCAGTGGATCATTGATCCGATCGACGGCACGGTGAATTATTTTTACTCGATCCCCCACTTCGCTGTCTCAATCGCACTCCGCCGCAATGGGAAAATCATCGTTGGCGTCATCTACGACCCGATGCGGGACGAAATGTGGTCGGTGCGGGAGGAGCAACCCGCCTTGCTCAACGGACAACCTATCGCAGTCAGCACCCGCACGCAGCTCAGTGAATCGATTGTTTCCGTGGGTGTTTCCAAGTCCCTTAACTCAATAAATCGCGGACTTCCTCTTTTTGAAAAAATGGTCCGCGGGGCCAAAAAATGCCGCATGATGGGTAGTGCCTCGCTCGACATCGCCTATGTTTCCTGCGGCCGCCTTGATGCCTATATCGAAAGCATGATCAGCCTCTGGGATGTCGCCGCCGGCATCCTCCTTGTCGAATCCGCCGGCGGGCGAGTCGACCTCACTCCTCACGAATCTGCCGCCGACAAATACGGCATCGTCGCAACCAGTGGCCTTATCCCGATCGAATGATCGCGACCGGCATTGGCTATGACGTCCACCGCCTCGTCACCGGACGCCCACTGATTCTGGGTGGAGTTGAAATCCCCCACCCGCTTGGTCTCGACGGCCACTCGGATGCGGACGTCCTTTGCCACGCCATCGCCGACGCTCTTCTGGGCGCAGCGGGCGAACCTGACATCGGTCACCTTTTTCCAAACACAGATCAGAGTATTCGTGGAATCAGCAGTTTGGAAATTCTTCGCCGTGTGCGGGCCCTACTGGACGAAAAATCCATCGCGATCCACAATATTGATTCCACCCTTGTCGCCGAAGAGCCCCGTATCTCGCCTTATCTTGCGAATATGAAGGAACTCGTCGGAGCTGCATTAAATCTCCCTCCAGCGCGTGTGGGTATCAAAGCCACCACCAACGAGACGATGGGATTCCTTGGTCGCGGGGAAGGCATGGCCGCCATGGCGACCGCGTGCGTGGACAGACCACTCTAAGCCCCAGCGAGGGTTTTTTCGATCAAGGCCGTCGCAAGTGGCTCGGTGATGGTGTCGAGTTCCTTGAGAAGGGCCTTGAGTTGCGATGTGGATCGACCTTCTATCGCGGACCTCACCGCAAGCACAAGGCGGTCTATTTCCGAGCGAACGACAACAGGGACCTCGCCTTCAAGCTGTGTCAGAGCTGCAGCAATCGCCGGCAGCATTTCGTCGGCTTTGATTTTCGCTTCTGTGAAGATGCGTTCATCCATGTCCTCAAAAGCGTGCTCCAGCGAATCGCCGAGCATCTTTTCCACCGCTTCATCGGAAACTTCGACCGCGCTTTGGATCTGCACCACGGTATCGCGCAAAGTGACCGTATCTCTCGCCAGAACGTGAAGAATGCCGTTGGCATCAAGTTCAAACTGGACGCCAACCCTGGCCTGCCCCTTCGGTGATGGAGTGAATACCACATCCATCTCGCCGAGTTTCCAGTTGTCGCGGGCCATCTCACGCTCCCCTTGCAGAACGCTGATCCGCATCGACGCTTGATTCGCAACGGCATTGGTGAACATTTCTCCCGCCTTGCAGGGAATGGTCGTGTTGCGGGGAATAATGACGTTCATCAAGCCTCCGAATGTTTCGATGCCGAGGGAAAGCGGCGTCACATCGAGAAGGGTGACATTTTGTAATCCCCCCTCAAGTATACCGGCTTGAATAGTAGCACCGAAGGCGACCGCCTCATCGGGATGTTGACTCACATCCGGCTCACGGCCAAAAAGTGAAGCCACAAACCTCCGAACAAGCGGCATGCGAGTGGCTCCGCCAACAAGAACAACGGCATCGAGCGAAGATGTTTCAAAATGGGCATCGGCCAACGATTGAAGGCAATGCGCGCGCGTCCTATCGACCACGGGTTGGCAAATGCGATCCAAGTCGTCACGGAAATAGGTCTTCCCATCGCAGTCGAATGAATCCGCATCGGTCAGATGACGTTTGATTTTTTCGGCATCGGTCAAAGGGATTCCCCATGCCGCAGCCAAAGCCGCATCGAGATCATCGCCTCCAAGACGCGTATCCCCGTTCGTCGATAAAACCTCAAAGACACCCTGCCTCAACTCCAGAACTGAAATATCAAATGTTCCCCCGCCCAAGTCATAAACCGCTACCCGAGCATCCTCGCCCAAGCGATCGAGTCCATAGGCCAATGCTGCTGCTGTGGGTTCACTCAGAAGACGCTCGACAGTAAAGCCAGCAGCCTCACCAGCGCGCTTTGTTGCCGATCGCTGGGCATCGTTGAAATAAGCGGGCACGGTAATCACCGCTCGGTCGACCACGCGACCACAGGCCTTTTCGAGATCGGTTTTGAGTTTAGAGAGAATGAGAGCGGAGACCTCTTCTGGGAGAAGGGGTTTTCCTCCCAAATGAACCCGAAGACTGGACTCGGATGCCCTTGTTCCCATGAGCCTCTTCACCGAAGTGACAACCTGTGCAGGATCGGTTTTTCTTTTTTCCAAGGCAGGCCACCCCACCAAATGCTCCTCGGAATCGACGTCAAACCAAACCGCAGAAGGCGTCAGGCGCTGACCACGCTCATCAGCAATAAGAACGGGAAAACCGCTTTCCATGACACCCACTAGCGAGTGGGTCGTACCGAGATCAATTCCTGCAATCATGCAAAAATCGTCCACCAAGGGCAGACGAAGCTAGTGACGACGTGGACGTGGGGCGTGTCCGGACTCGCGGAAGGTGATGCGACCTTTCGTCAGGTCGTAGGGTGAAATCTCAACAGTGACTTTGTCCCCTGGAACAATGCGGATGAAATTTTTTCTCATCTTTCCCGATATGTGGGAAAGGATGACGTGATCGTTGGAAAGCTTGACCCGAAAAAGAGTTCCGGGAAGAACATCCACAACAATACCGTCAGTAGTAATACAATCGTCTTTAGCCATTCAAACATCTGAATACAAGCGGGACGAAGGGAACGCAACACCTAACCGTACAAACGCCCTCAGATTCGTAACTAAGGCGCTTTCTTTTTATTGCTATTTCCAGCCACAAATGAAATAGGGGACATGGCTGTTTTATGCTGTCACAATTACCAACGAGGACTTGTGGTTTAAGGACAGTTTTGGCATGCGTGGTTATCGCATCCGTCGGGAGCGTCACCTTGGGTGCGACAGAGAAAGAAGTCCCCGTTGCCCAGGTTGGACTTACCGCTGACGAAGCCTTTGCGGACGCACAACGCTTATTCATCGAGAAAAAATATCCTGAAGCGGCTGCTGTTTACGCCAAGTTTCGAGAGGACTATGGAAATTCAGCCGAAGCCGAAACGGCCCTGAGAAATTCTTTGTATCCCCTTGCGTATTGCCTCATGGCATCGAAGGACTATCCGCAAGCCGTGGCAGCGATCACCGAAGCCTTGGCGGCCACTCCGCCGCTCGCGCCCGAGCGCCTTCTCGAGCTTCAGTTTTGGTTGGGAGTATCCTACTTTCAAACCAAAGAGGCTGTCGCCGCGAGGGAATCACTGGAAAAATTTATCTCCATGGCTGAGGAAGGAACCACTAAGAATCCCCTCTTCAAAAGGCAGAATCCCATTGCCACCCACATCCCAGAAGCGCGCTTGCTGTCAGCCTCAACATGGCTGGCCGAGGGCAAACACCGCGAAGCTGCGGATCATTTTACGCAACGCATTCCCCTCTTGGACAAGGAAGATCGTGGTAGAGCCGTGATCTACCAACTCTACGCGCTTCAGGAATGTTCCGACGACGAGTCAGCGCTTCGAGTAGTCCATTCCCAATACCCCGACATGGAGAGCATCCCCCAGATCATCTCCTTTCAGATGCTCATCTTCAAATTGGGAGACCGATTCTTGGAACGCGGCGAGTTTCGAAAAGCGATTCAATGCCTGCAAAAGGTGTGGCCTCGAGATCGAATGCTCAAGCATCAAGAGCAACGATTGGGCATTTTAGAGCAACGCCTCAAGGCAGCGGACTTAAACTCGACAGCTGATCCTTCCGCTAAAACTTTTACTTCGCGACTCATCGAAGACGTACGCCGGGAAATGGAAGGATTCAAAAAAACGGAAGACTTTGACTCCGCACTCCAATTCCGCCTCGCGATGGCTTACCTGCGAATGGAACGCTACCGCGAAGCCGCCCTCATCATGGAAAACATGGTTGCCGCCTTGCCTCCCAATGCACTCAATGAGCAAGCCTCGCTGAATGGAATTCGCTGCTGGAATGCCCTTGGGAATCAGCCCAAGTCCATCTCGACAGCACAGACTTTTGCCACTCAATTTCCGAATTCCCAATTCCTACCTCAGGTCCTTTTTATGGAAGGCGAAGCCTACCGGACAGCCCTCGAATTTGAAAAGGCGGTGGAAGTATTCGCCGAGCTTGCCGAGAAATTTCCCAAAGACGACTTCACTTCGCGAGCCCGATTTCTGAGGGCCTTCGCTCTTCTCCAAGCCGAAAAAAACACGGAAAGCGCCACCGCATTTAGTGATTTTGTGAATGCGTTTCCGACTCACGAACTCGTTGATGATGCTGACTACTGGTTGGGGATGTCTTGGGCCTTCGATAAACAATATGACAAGGCTCTCAAGGCCCTTGATGGGTATCTCGAAAAACACAAAAGCGGTATCCACCGGGGCGCAGCCGTTTACCGAAAGGCCTATTGCCATCAGCAAATGGGAAAATTCGGCACGGCCATCGACGAACTCCACGACTATCTGGAGAAATATCCCGGCGAACCCGAGAATGGCGAAGCGAGAATCCTTCTGGGCAACGCATTAATGAACGAAGGATTCATAGACGATGCCTTTGTCGTCTTTCGGGCTATTCCCGAGAGCGATAAAAAGCTGCACGAGGAGAGCATTTTTCGCACAGCAGATGGACTCAAGGCCTTGGAGGAAAAAGAGAAGTTTCGTGACCTCATGCTGGACTATATCTCCAAGAATCCCAAGTCCCCGCGCGTTGCGGAAGCCTTTGGCAACCTTGGCTGGTATTACCGGCAGTCCGATCAAATCGACATGGCTCGCGATACCTATTGGCGAGCTATTACTGAGCACGGAAACGATCCCGAGATCTGCTCGGTGGATGATCTTTTTCCGGCCCTTGCGCGACTATACCGGACTCCGGAAGAAGTTCTTCAATACGAGGCCCGCTTGGGAGACATGGCCACTGAAGCCAAGACTTCAAAAAAGACGACGCAGCTCATGCGAATCCTCTACGCGCAGTCGAGAAGCCTACTCAAAACTGCCCCCGAGCAATCGCACGCGCTTCTTCTCGAAGCATTCCAATACGCCGATGTGAAAACAACGAGCCCTGTTCTTTTGGTTGATTTTGCAAACGCACTTATCGAATCCGGGCAAGAGAAGATCGGAGAGGAACTCCTCCGCGACACATTGCGATGGAATCCGAGAGCGATGCAAAAAGATCGTATTCTTTCCAGCTTGGGGGACATAGAGCTTCGACACGGGAAAGAAAAAAAGGCCCTCGAATTTTATGCGAGGTTCGAAAAGGAAACCCTCGGCTCCGCCATTTTTGGCGAAACCATGCTGAAGCAAGCCAGACTTCTTAAAAAACGCGGTAACACCACCGAAACCCTTCGTGTTTTGGAAGCCATTCTCGCCTTCCCTGCTGCCAAAGGGCAGGAAAAAGCCGAGGCCCTTGTCACCATCGGAGACATCCATTTTGCGAATGGGAAACCCGAGACGGCGATCCCCTATTACCAACGTGTCTATGTGATGCATGGGCGATGGAAGCCTTGGGTTGCCAAGGCCTACCTACGCAGTGGAGAAGCTTTTGAAAAAATCAAAGACCCCACAAGTGCTCGCCGAACCTATCACGAACTGGTGAGCAATCCTGAGTTGGCGGAGTTTCCAGAAACGGAAACTGCCAGCAAACACTTGCTGGCACTCGGCGGGTCCCCGCCCAAGGAATCCAACGCCAAACCTCCGCAGGGATGATATTTTTTCTTTTCATTCTCTCCCTCGCAACCGCTTCCGCAGCGGATCAGGTGACTCTCGTCATGAAAAATGGCGGCAACCGAACTGGTGAGATTATTTTCGCCGATGATCACCAGATCCGCCTCAAGATCGCTCTCGGTGAGCAAGGGGACGCAACGGCCACGGTTTCCATACCTCGGAGTGCGATGAACACCATTGAATTTGAAAGCGATCCTGCCATGGAGCAACTTCTCGGCTCCCCCAACCCGACGCACACAGAAGAACTGGATGCGCTTTGGACAAAATTCAACCCTTGGCTTGGCACTCCCCATTCACCCACTGCACGTATCGGATGTGCTCTGGGAGAATCGCTTCTAGCTTCACCTAACTCCAAGAACGCGAAAAGAGCCCTCGGCATTTTCAAGGAGGTTGAAACCAAAGCCTGGAGCCAGTCCGACCGAGAACGCGCAAAAGTGGGAAGACTTCAAGCCGTCCTCGCGTCCGGAAATGCTGGCGAAGCGATGCGCGAAGCTAAGGATCTTGCTCTGAACAAAGAGAATTTCACTCTGCTCATCCAAGCGAAATTCATCATGGCTCAGGCCCGCCATAAGGATTTCTTGCGGTTCCTCAAGGAAAACCCGCGATGGAATGAGGACCCGATCGCAACCCCAGCGCGTCATCAACTCTACGATGAGGTGCTCGAACTGTATCTTTTTCCTGCCCTTTTTATGGGTTCTGAAGGCGAGTCCGCTGCACGCGGACTTTGGGGGGCAGTCGAAATTTACCGAGAGAGCGGAGAAACCCCTCTAGCGATCGAGACCTGCCGTGACATCACGGCCCTCTATCCTGATACCGCCTACGCTTCCAAAGCCAAAGACTTCCTGTCTCAACGAACCCCCGAGCAAATCGCCGTAGATAAAGAAAAAGAGGCCAAGGAAGCACTCACCCAGCCATCAAGCACCCCGCAACCCACAGCATCGCCATCCACCACACCCATTGATTCCCATAAAAACCCACAACCAAAATCAACCAAGAAGAAAAAAAATGGAAACCAACCCGCCAAAAATTAACCCTTCAAGATTTAGTCGCCCGCAAGGGTTCACGAATGTGTATCGTTCCAACGCTCATGTGAATTTTCAATCAGTGTCACTCGCTTGGATTTTCATTCTCGCTGCAATGTTTCTGGGATTCACCTGCGCGACAGCAAGCGCCGCCGAGGTCACCAGCCACAAAAGCCTCCTCGACCTCTACAGAGAGGGAGGTCCCATTATGCACCTCATCGCACTCTGCTCCGTCGCCGTAATGGCTCTTGGGACCTATTGTTTTCTGATGTTTCGGAAAGCGAAACTCATGCCCCCCACAGTGGTCAATCACCTAAACGGACTCATGGGCCAACGAGACCTTCAATCCGCGTACGATTATTGTGCAGCGAATCCTTGCCTCCTCACTTCGATTCTTTCCGGTGCGCTCATGAAGGCCAATTTCGAACGCGACATGTATAACAAGACGTCGATGGAAAACTCGATTGCCGACGACTGTTTTCGCGATGAGACAAAGATGATGGTGGTGGTCAACTACATGAACACCTTCGCCGTCCTAGCCCCAATGATCGGGCTTCTCGGAACCGTGGCAGGAATGATCACCAGCTTTAGCGCTCTCACCGCAGGGAAAGCCGAGGCCACGGACCTCGCCAAGGGAATCGGAGAGGCGCTCATCGCGACCGGCGGCGGCCTCCTGTTGGCGATTCCATCGATGTTTCTCTACTTCTTTTTTCGCGGATTGCTCACCTCGAATATGGCGGATCTCCACAAAACTCTTTCCCATACCCTCGACCTTTTTACAGGCGAAGCACACAGCCACCCGCCCACAGCACGTTAAAAAAGATCATGTCCGCTATACGAAGACGTATTCGCAGGGTTCAGCACGACGAGGTCGGCCTCCAGATCGCACCCATGGTCGATGTGACCTTGTTGCTCTTATTTTTCTTCATGCTGGCCGGAAAAATCACCAAAGCCGACAAGTTGATGGACATTAAAATCCCGCTCGCGAAAACGGGAAAGATTCCCACTGATGAGGGAGCGAGAGATATCGTCAACATTGACGCACAGGGACAACTCTTCAGCGGAAGCCGGGCCGTCACCTCCAAAGAACTCACGGCGCACCTCAAACAAAGATTCAAGGATTTTCCCCCGCTCAAACTTTCCATCCGAGCAGACGCCAGCACCCCAGGAAAAAAGATCAAAGAGGTCATGGCCATTGCGAGCGAGGCCGGAGCGATCGAGGTGATTTTTGGGGTCATTCAAAAATGAAACGCCTCGAACACCCCCAAATTGAACTGCAGATCGCACCGATGATCGACGTTTGCTTTTTGCTTCTCTTTTTTTACATCCTGACATCGAAGCCCGTGAAGCCAGAGTCGGATATGACCATGACGCTCCCTGGAACTATTCCACAGGAACAAACCCTAGAAATTCCCGACGAACAAAGACTTCTCATCCAAGACAACGGTCAAATCGTCCTTAACGATCTTCCACTTGACTCCATCGAAAGCAGCGAACTACCCACCTTGCTTTCAACACTGAAGCGATTCAAAGAGACGGCGGATGCCAATAAAAGCGAGGCCCTCATCACGCTCGACGTGAGCGATAAGGCCATTCACCAACGTGTCGTTGACGTCTTGAATGCGTGCGCCACTGCCGGCATTCAAGGCGTAACCTTCGCGGGAGCCACAGGAGAAGAGGACTGACGCTCTCGCCATCACAGATCCCAGCGGGCGCTCAGTCGGGCCGCCGTCGATTGGTTGTAACAATCATTTTAATCAGCATCGGGATACATGCGGCAGCTGCCATCGTCGCCGGAATTGTGGTAGTCGCACGCTATTTCGCGGAAGCCCCAGCCGAGTTCAAAACCACCAAGGACGTCCGGATTCCAGCTAAAAAAAGAGAGGCAAAAATGAACATGGCATCCCTCGATGCCATCGCGCCCAAGCCAACCTTCAGCGACAAGATGCAAAGCTCGCGACCCACAGCCTTTTCTCTGCCGGATATACCGAATCTGCCACTGGATCAGATGCTGCCACTGGATCCCTCCCAACTTATAAGCGATCAAATGGCATCACTCTCCAATGTGGAAGCCATGGGAAGCGGTTCGGGAGCCGCCAGTGCGGGTGCTGGAGGCTTTGGTGACAAGGGCATGAGCTTTTTAGGGATTCAATCGAGCGGGCAACGAATCCTCCTCCTTTTTGACGTCTCCTCGAGCGTGACACACAAGGCGGCGAAAGCCGGCGTCCCACTCGAAAAAATCCAGCAGGAAACAATCAACCTCATTCGCAAACTCCCCATCACATCGAAATTCGGCATCATTCAATTCACCCAAAACTACAAACCCTTTAGTAAAGAACTTCTCCCGGCCACGGATAACAACCGAACGGCAGCATTGAATTGGGTGCAGACCGAGTGGGTAACGAAAGGCAGCATGTCAGAATCCTCCAAAGTCATATCAAACAGCCAGGGGTTGATCGGCGTTCTGGATTTGGCTGCCGAGATGAAGCCCGATGTTATTTTTATCATTTCGGATGGGAGCTTTCAGTGGAAAGCGGGCGGTGGATCGGGGACGATCCCATGGACTGTCGTTAAAAAAAGGATCACCGAAAATCTTTGCAAGTCCGGCGACTGCAAAGTGAACTTCATCGCTTTTGAAGCCAAGAGTGATGACACCAAGGAAATGAGAGGTATCTCCCAACGAAGCGGTGGAAAAATGATCGAGCTTAAGTAATTTCCGGGATGGCCTACCCGAATCAACGCTGGGAATAAATCAGGCTGGCAGATGCAAGATACGACCGCACTGCGGACAGGAGACGATTGTCTTATTCGCTCTCAACTCCAAGCCCGTTTGCGAGGTCACCTTCATGTGACAACCCATACAAACCTCATGCTCCAAGGCGACGATCGCATGGGCATTTTTGTTTTTGAATAACCGCTCGTAACGCTCGAGCAAATCCTCATCGATCCCCTCGGTCGCCGCAGGTCGAATGGCCTCCAATTCGGCGATGCGGGATTGGATATTGGTGGATTTTTCCCTAAGCACGCTGATCTGGCCATCATATCGGGCCTTCTCTTCAGCATAGGTTTTCTCGGCAATGGCGATCTGAGGACGAAGACTTTCCGCCTCTTCCATCAAAGCGAGTTCCTTATCCTCAATCCCGGAAACCACTTTTTCGGCACCAGCAATTTCATGAGCCAGTGCGGTGAACTCCTCGTTTTTGCGCGTCTGCATTTGCTGGGTTTTATAACGCGCGATCTGGTCCCGCTTAGAACTGGCCTCGACCTGCAGGGTTTTCTTTTCGACTTCGATCATCTTTGCACGAGTGCGGGCCTGCTCGAGCCTCGAGGCAGAATCTGCAATGAGTTTTTCCTTAGTGGTGATCTCCGCAGGGATGGCTTGCAACTCCTGACGCAGCGAACGAAGACGCTGATCTTTATCCTGGAGGGCGAGGAGTTTTTCGATGGCTTCTAGCATGCCCTCAAGCATGCCTTTTCTTTTTAAAATTATCCAGCCAATCAAAATGATTTATTCAGCCGACTCATCCTGCAAAGATAGGACCCATGTCACATGGAATTTGTTTTCTCGTTGGTGCCGGCCCCGGAGATCCCCTTTTGCTTACCCTGAAGGCTCGCGAATGCATCAAGCGGGCGGATGTGCTCATCTACGATTACCTCTGCAATCC
>Ga0102920_1000346_pt1 | contig 11598 bp, 9 predicted proteins | sample Colrivmeta1568A3_FD_78204 | JGI IMG/M metagenome (GOLD analysis project Ga0102920, IMG submission 78204) | Estuarine microbial communities from the Columbia River estuary - metaG 1568A-3 | ecosystem: Environmental > Aquatic > Marine > Intertidal zone > Estuary | place: USA: Columbia River Estuary...
AAAACTGGTGCAACCAATATCTCCCAAGGTTCCAGCCTTGGAACGGGTGCCATCCGTGTGGATATAATCGGCTCCGATGGCCTGGGCCGTATCCTCAATCACATAGAGGTTGTGCTCCCTGGCCAAAGCCAGGATCGGCTCCATGGGCGCGCATTGCCCAAAGAGGTGGACCGGTACGATGGCTCGGGTTTTGGGGCCTATGGCCGCCTGAACCTGCTGCGGATCCAAGGCAAAGGTGACCGGGTCCACATCCACCAAAACCGGGGTCAAACGCAACAAGGCAATGGCCTCGGCCGTTGCGACGTAGGTGAACGAAGCCGTGATCAGTTCGTCCACGGGCTGCAAACCCAAGGCCATCATGGCAATTTGCAAGGCATCGGTTCCGTTGGCACAGGGGATGACCTGCACCCCACCCAGATAGGCCCCCAATTCCTCCGCAAAGGCCTTGACCGGAGGACCGTTGATGAAGGCGGTTTGATCCATGACCTCGGCGAGGCCTTGGTCGATTTGGTCTTGGATGGCCAAGTATTGGGTACGGAGGTCCACCATGGGGCGCATGCTCATCAGAAGGGGGGTTAAAGGAGTTTGGATTGCAGGAACGGAGGCGTGTAATCGCGCCCCAAAGATACTTTTGGGAGGCCCTGTGTTTATAAAGGCGCATCAAAGGTGTTAGTTTTGTAAATTCTAACGAGTCAATTACTTTGCTTATGAAACTACTTTTGAATAGGCGATATCATAGGTTAATCACGGCGATCATTGTGCTGTTTTGGTTTGCCGTTGGTAGCCGAGCCATGGCCCAGAATTTGAACAATCCCGCCTTGACTCAAATTCGAACTTACTTACAAAACGAAAATATTGACGAAAAAATGTTACTGGATAGCCTTGAAGCTAACGGCCTTAAGGTAACAACAATGACCAGAGAACAAATAATACAGAACCAGAAAGCTATTCAAGAAGTGGTGGAGCGCATCAAGTTGCAACAAACAAACCAGCCCAAGAAGAGCCTTGACGGCGACGTTCTCGCCGATTCTGTTAAGTCCAAAAAAGGAACGACTCATCCCGATAGCCTGGACCGTAATCGAGCCCAAAAAGCCAAGTCCGAACTCGATACTCCTGGAATCAAAGCAAATCCAAATTGCGAAGTATTTGGACATCATTTTTTTAGGGACAACACCTTCCAGGTTTTTCAGAGCTCCAAGGACCAGACCGCTACCGACTTATATGTCTTGGGACCAGGCGATAAAATCAATGTTTTGATCTTTGGTCGCTCACAGGCAGATTTTACTTTTGAAATCAACGCCAACGGTTACATCCAGCCCCAGCAAATGCCCAAAATTTTTCTTTCAGGCCTTAGTCTCAAAGAAGCCAAATCAATGCTATTCAAGAAATTCGAAGCATTTTATACATTTGAGCCCGGACAATTCTCCGTTACAGTTCAGGCCACTCGGAACATTAGTGTTCATGTATTTGGCGAGGTTGTTCGTCCGGGCACCTACAAATTAGCATCTTTTCATTCAGCGTGGGCTGCTTTGATGGCAGCAGCAGGACCTACCTGCATAGGTAGTGTTCGTAACATAGAACTAATAAGGGGCAATGTTCGCCAGAATCTGGATGTTTATCAAATCCTTACCAATCCTTCTGCCTTTTTGGATTTCCCTTTACAAAACAACGATATCCTCTCCATTCCCCCCTATACCAAAAAGATCGTAGTCCGTGGTGCGGTCAAAAGACCCATGGAATACGAACTCAAAGAAGGGGAAGGGATGAAAGAATTAATTCAATATGCCGGTGGCTTGTTGGCCAATGCATCAACCGATTGGGCGCAGGTCAAGCGTTATGGCCGCCAAATGATCAAAGTTGAGGATGCGCCGTTGGCGGCCTTGTTGCAGGGGAATGGCGTATTCCCACTCAAGGACGGCGACACCTTAACGGTTCGGGCCCAGGGTGATGACCTCAAGGGTTATGTCAAAGTAACAGGCGCTGTTTACCTGCCCGGCGAATATGCGGTCGAGACAGCCGGTACCGTCAAATCATTGATTCTCAAAGCGAACCTTAAACCCGAAGCCCAAACAAATCTCGCTGTTGTGCTCCGCCAAAATTCAGATCAAAGCACGGAGGCCATCACTATTCCTTTGGAATCTATTCTGCAAAACACGGGTGAGGATTTCAAACTCAGGGCTGAAGATGAACTTAGGATCATCAGTCGCACAGACTTTGCTCAGAGTTTTGCAATTGAAGTATCGGGTGAAGTTCGAAAGCCCTTCAAATTAGAATTGGCTTATGGAAGTACTTTTTCTTTAAGGGGCGCTTTGCAAATGGCGGATGGATTGTCCCCCAGTGCCTCTAAGCAGGGAATGATCATTCGAAACGATCCATTTAATATTAAGAACACAGAGTACATGAGGGTTTTATTAGATCCTGTCGCCTCCCAAGATCTCAAACCCGGGGACCGGTTGGTGGTTTTTAACAAAGACAGTGTTTTACCTGACTTTACGGTTTCAATCGCCGGCGATGTCTTGAATTCAGGTAATTTTCCCTACCATCCGGACCTGAGCATCCACGATCTGGTCACTTTGGCAGGCGGTCTTAATTGGACAGCGATCAAAGACAAGGTTTATATCTATAGGGTGGAAATTCCGGGAGGAAAACCCACCATCAAACGAAGTTTTAGCCTAGTCCTCGATAGCAATTTCAATGCCTCGGATCCAAATTTCAGGTTGAAGCCATTTGATGTTTTGGTTTTTCGCAAAACGCCCCAGTTCTATTTACAAGAATTGGTTAGTATTCAAGGTGAAGTCAACAGCGAAGGCGCCTATTCTCTACCGAGGAGGTCCTTTCACTTTTCGGAGTTGGTCAAGGAAGCAGGTGGATTAACGAGCGAAGGTGACCTACGCGGTGTGGTTTTGAATCGGATCGAACCAATCAAAGGACGTATTTTTTTCGACGGAATCAAAGCGATCCAGAATCCAAGGCAGGTCAAGTTTGACCCCATCCTGCGAAGCGGAGATGTTGTGACGATACCCAGGAAGCTCAATATGGTTATTATTGAAATATCCAATACGAATTATTCCAACCTGCTCAAGCGTGATTCCATGATAGTCATGTACCAAGGAAGGCTCAATGCCAAAGATTATGTAGAGCAGTTTGCGGCGGGAGCCAAAGAAGTTGATTCCTTGCGCACCCTGTATACGGTGATCCATCAGAATGGTTACGAAGAGAGTAGCCTCAAGACCTGGTTGGGTTATCGTCATCCCAAGGTTTATCCAGGGGATAAGGTGCAGGTTGCTTATGGCGCCAAACCCAAATACCGTAATCAACAAAACAAAAAGTCCATCGATTGGGATAAGATTTCGGCTAAAGCCATCACCTTGCTTACCACATTTGCCCTGTTGCGGACTTACTTCAACTAAATGGCCCCTTGATGATTTCTCCACGGCAGGATTATACCGTCGCTGAACTAATTGAATCAGCCCGTTCCTTTCGAGCCCAAATCCGGGCGATTCGTTGGCCCTTGATGGCTTTGTTGATGTTAGGAAGTGTAGGGAGTATGGCATGGGCTTGGATGGCCAAACCTATCTATACGGCGCGCGCTAGTTTTATTTTCAAAGAAGACGCTAATGCCGGCCTTATGGCGGGTCTATCTGGATTGGGTGCTTTGTTAGGTGGAGGAACCACCGCGAGTTCCTATAGTTCTTTGGATCGAATTGTAGAGCTCTCGGGTTCAGACTTTATTGTGGGGAGGTCCTTGCTCGAAAACGTGAGCGTGGACGGCCAACGAGATTTGCTCATCAACCATTATATCAAGGCGCATAATTTGCGTCAAACACGCAAGTGGCAAAATGACAGCCTTCTGGTAAAGGCCGAATTGGACACAAATGCTCGTTACGAATCTTTGGACCAGAGGCAGCGTCAAGCTGTGAATTATGTTGGAAAATTAATCAGGGGCACCAAGGCCCTACCGGATGGGATTCTAACCGTGGCCTTTGACAAGAAGAGCGCTATGGTGCATTTGGTTGTCGAGGACACCCACGAAGAATTAGCCGTTCGACTCAACCAATCTTTGTATCAGCATCTTGTTCGTTTTTATACCGCACAGGCCACGAGTGTTTTGGAATCAAGGGTTCGCACCTTGCAGCTCAAGGCGGATTCCATTAGCAATCAATTGAGTCAGACCCAATCTGCCAGTGCCCGCACGACGGATCAGGCCTATGGTTTGATTCGCCAGAGTGATAAGGTCAGCCAAAAGCAGCTCGTTGTTCGGGAGAACATGCTGATTATGATGTATGGAGAGGTTATCAAGAATTTGGAACAATTGCAGTTTCTGCTCCATTCCAATACGCCATCTTTTACCCTTATTGACCAGCCTTATTTGCCTATCAAGCCCACCCTCAAGAAGCCTTGGGTCTATGGACTGACCGGTTTAGCATTTGGAGCGGTGACGATGTTCATAGGTCTGGCGGTGTCCTTTGTGGTTTTTATGACCAGGCCCAACGCTCGGAACTCGTCCAGTGAATCTTAAGTTCCAGGTTCTCTAAGCCATGTATATTCTTCTTCGAAGTTGTGGTGGGCTAGGGAATCAACTGTTTCAGGCTCATTACGCCTTGTTGTTACAGGGCAAAAATTCAAGCTCCAGGATTTTTCATTTTCATTCGACCAATTATTCCAGACATGCTGAATGGGAGCTCCACGGAATGCCCTTTGAATCAGCACCATGGTATTTTAAATTCATCCTTGCCTTTCGTTTACCCCAAGTATTCTATCGATTGGGTTGGTCTAGGACCGAATCCCTTCGTTTTTTTAACCTATTCTTGTTGGACGGTTACTTTTTGGATTCAAAGGAATATTTCGAATTTAGTAAAGAAGAATTGACCGCAACACAATATAGAATCAAAAAGGCCCTTAACCTTGATGCGCCACTGGCCTATCCCCTGTTGTTGCATCTGCGATTGGGAGATTTTTGGGAGAATGCAAATCAAAAACATCGGTTTTTGGATTCGACCTTTACCCTCCAAGCTCCTTCTACAGAGGGCGCGCCCTTGGAGACCATGACCAACGAGGAAGAATTCGTGGAAGCTTATCTTAGGGAACATAGCCTGGACCGTGTTTGGCGTATTGTGCCCACCCGCGGTTATACCGGTCTTGAATTATTGAGGCGAATGATGTCCTACAAGCTCATTAGGTACAATGGCAGCACCCTGGCTTTTTGGGCGGCGGTATTTTCGGGTGCTTCCCTGCAGTGGCAACGATGCTTGGATGATCATCATTATGTTACCCAAAATTGCATGCTTTTGGATCGGCTCCGTGAAGTTTACGGGGTTGATGTCACGGAAATGAACGATTAATGCTAGTCCGCATAAGGTTTTACGGTCCAGGAATCCTCCTTGCACTGTCTATCGGGAGTATCTTGATTGCAAGTTTTGGGCCGTTTAATCCAGACTGGGTTTCTTATTTATCACTTTATGAAAGTGGAGGTGGATATTTGCTGGAGACCCAAAGGGATCTACTTTTCACCGGATTAATTGCATTATTTCAAAGTTTGGGTGCGGATTATGTTCAGTTTCGTATTGTTATAGCGGTTTTTCTTTGGATTTTTTGTTTGAGGTTGTATGGTGGGAAAATTATACGTTTTGAGAAAGATGCAACGTATTTCTTTTCGGTTTTTTTGGCCATCATCGCGATGTTTTTTGTTAGATCGACGGTTATTATAAGAGAGGGACTTGCCTTGTGTTTTTTTCTGATGGGTTTTGCTAGACTTTATACCTCGAATTCTGATACAACGAGCCTTCCTGGAACTCTTGCTATCAGTACAAGGTTGGCAGGTTCCCTTTGCGCTCTTTCGTCCATGATGGTTCATTCAGGCCTCCTTCCGATGGCGCTCATCTTGATTCTGTCTTTTTGGATTGATTTGACAGTGGTCAAAATCAGTTATTATGTGTTGGCGCTGATTATATTCTTGAGTACGCTGGCTGTTTTGTTGTTTATGATATTTAGTAATTTGACAGGCCTTACCGAATGGCGATTTGGAGACCGAGAACTTGTAAACAGCCAATTCAAAATTGAACAAGTCATTTTATGGATAGCCTACGGTTTGATTACATGGTGGGTGTACCTTCAAAGTCGTTCATTGGAATACGGTAAGAGTCAATCCTATAATTTGATCTTCACTATTCAAATTTTGTCTGTCCCCCTTTTGATAAGCAACCTCCTCATTATCGTAATCCTGCTGGGACTTAGTTTTCCAACCCTTATGGTCAATAGTTTTATTAGGCATTACCACCTGCTTCTGTCTATGATTCTACTCTTTTGGGCCTTTAGGTCACAGCGCTCCGTTGTGCATGGCCTCGTCTGTGTATTTCTGTTGTTGGATCAGATCAGGTCACTGGTAGCCGCATTGCTTGTTTGATTTGCTTGTGAATACGGATCTCTTGTTGGATGTTCTGGTCCCTGCCTATAACCGGACCGAAGGCCTTCAGGTTATTCTGAATGCATATGCTCTGGCCCCCGGGAATGTGAGGCTCATTTTATCCGACGACTCCACAACGGACGCCGTGGAACAATTGGTTTCCCAACATCCAGTTCGTGATAAGGTGGTTTACCGCAGGAATACTCCATCCTTGGGGGCCATACCCAACTGGAATTCCTTAATGGAATTGGCGGAGGCTCCCTACCTCGTGGTGATGCATCATGATGATGTGCCGAACGAGGTGAATTTTTTTGAGCTGCTTGTTCAGGAGTTGAAGATTGGAGATGTTGATGCCCTCCTTTTGGATATTTGGTTGCCTGGGATATTCCCCAACCGGTTGAGACGGCATTCGACGCGTTTCTTGCGTAGCCTGGTAGTTCAACACTGCCCGGGGTACCTGTTGATTCGAAATCTATTGGGGCCACCCAGCGTATTCGTCTTGAGGTCTAATTTGGCCATCCCTTTTGATCCTGCTATACCTTGGATGGTGGATGTAACTTGGTACGTCCGAATTTTGGAGATGAAATCTCTTCAAATTCGGTTGGTGGCAAAGCCCTCTTTGCGCAGTTATCTTTTTAAAGATTCCATTAGCGGCTTACTCGAAGATAGCCCCATGCAACGTAGGCAAAAAGAATCCAGGCATTTGCTGAATGCAGGCTACAAGTCCTATTTTCTTGGGATGAATGCGGGTTCGAGCCTTGGTCATCGATTTGCTTGGTTTTTGGAGCAATTGATTTGGCCTGTTTTGAGGGCGATACAGTTAGTCGTGCTGAACCTCCAATCCCGTAGGGGCTAAAAGCCTGTTATGCCCGTTCCATCGCTATACAAAGATTTGTTCATCTTTTTGGTATCAAGGGGATTCACGGTTATCCTGAGCTTGGTTCTATTTACTTTGTTTACCAACAGGTTGAACTTTGTTGATGGACAAAAGGCTGCTTATTTCTTGTTTGTGCTTGGGTTTGGAACGTCGGCTGTTCGGTTTTTGATGCAAGTCAGTTGCGCGATTGAAGGCCACAAAAAGATTCGCCTCAATATGCCGTTTATTTATCGTGGAATTTCACAATCCCTGATTGTCCATGCTTTTTTGTTGCCGGTTTTGGCCTATGTTTTGTTCAATCATTCACAGAGCTGGACCTTGGCCTTCGGTTCACTTTTGGTTGTTTCGGCTTCGGGTTTGGATGCGGATATCCTCCGCAGCACCTTTGGGAAATCCTTTCTATCGCCATTGTATTTTGGTGTTGGAACGGTGATGGCCATCTTAGGGGTCCTGATTCTTCCCGAATTAACCTTGGAGAGTGCCTGCTGGTTAACCTTGGTTCAATGGATACCCGTTGGGCTTTATAACCTTGCGGTGTATCATCGATTTTGGCGCCGATTGCACTTTGATTGGGATTTCAAGAGCCTGTTGAATCTCTTGTCCTTGTTGTTTGTGGGGGTTTTTGACGGGTTGGTGCTCAACGGCGCCTTTCTTGGCTTTTTTGTTCTTTCGGGTCATTCTGCTCTTGAAATGGCCGGATTCATGAGAATTTTTTCATCATCGCTCCCTTTTTTACCGCTCGTATTGCATTGGTCCAACAACGGGACTTTGTCCCGATGGTCCACCCAATACAAGGTTTCAATTCAAGTACTTTTTGTTGCATTGCTCTCGATCAGCGGTTTTTTTACAGCCAGCCTATTAGGATCCTTTTTTGTGTTTTTTTCCTCTTGGAGTTTGTCGGTTTGGGTTTATCTCTTGTTGATGCCCTTGATCATTGCGTACAGTGTTTATGCATCAACCGTGCGCTTGGAATTTCAGAATAAGTCCAGCGCTCAAAAAATGCGGGCTCTGTTGGCGCCTTTTGCCATTTTTGTGGCCTGTTCTGTGTTTTTATCAAGCTGGTTTACGGCGGAGCCTTACCGGTTGTCCTTGCTTCAATCAGGAATATTGTTGGCTTCTGGCTTGATGATCTCATCCCATCGCTTGCATGCCGGTCCAATGGGGTCCCCAAGAATTCGATGATATGGACTTCGATGTGTTAATGGTGACTTATGTTCGGGACAACCCGGATTTTCTAAACGAGGCTATCCAAAGCGTTACCTTGAATCAAACCATCAAGCCGGCCCATGTGGTGGTGGTTGTCAATGGCCCCATTCCTCCGCGCAATGAAGAGGTATTGCAATTCTGGATCGAAAGTCTGGGCCCAGACTCTTTCATCTTGGTACGATTACCAGAAAATTATGGATTAGGTTATGCGCTCAATGCAGGCCTCGAATCCTGCAACAGTTCATGGATAGCGCGAATGGATTCCGATGATTTGAGCGTGCCCGATCGATTCAGGCTACAAACCGAATTTTTGAAAAATCACCCTGAGATCAGGTTGCTTGGAGGGGCAATTCGAACCTTTAGAGGCGAACGGCTTTCAGACCCTTTAACCTATCCAACAGAGTTTGAGGCCATCCGTAAATTTATTTGCAGAGGCTCTCCTTTTGCCCATCCCTCCGTGATGATTCACAAGGAGGTTTTAATACATAACCCATACAAGTCCAATTTGTTCAATCCCAAAACAGGGAGCAGTAACGAGGATATCGAATTGTGGTTTAGGCTGGTTAGACAACGCTTACCTATGGCCAATCTTTCCGAAGTCGTGCTGCTTTTTAGGGTTACGGATAGCTTTTATAGCCGAAGGTCCCTGACCAAAGCTTTGGATGAGTTCAAGATTTATCTTCAGGGCATCCATTCTATTTTCCGGCTTTCTTGGAGATTAATTTTCCCGTTTGTACGCTTCCTCATGCGTTGTATGCCATCCGGGATTTCCTTTTGGCTCTATCGATTCAGAAACACCTTATACCGGTATTCATCCTAATCTTTGTTCTACAAGACAGCCGCTGTTGAGCGGATTTTGCATCCATAACTCTATGAAATTGCCCCATCGTTTGGAAATCCCCCCCTCTCTTCAATTCCTGAAGGAATATTGGGAAGCCCATCGGCGTTGGCTGGTTAAATTGGGTGGCTTCAAAGACGGCAGTTATGTTGCAGATTTCAACGCAGTCATGCAGTCCAAGTACTTGGTATCCGGTGGAGTAGGCAGCAATGTGCGTTTTGAATCAGATTTTCGCGACCTGCAGCCGAATGTCCATATGGTTTTGGTGGATCCCACGGTTTCTGTCTTGCGAATGATTGCCAGAGGGCTCTATCATTTTGGACGCAGGCAACAATCCGGTTACAGAAGTTTGAGTGAGGTTTTGAATTACCTGTATTTGCGTAAGCATTTTTCGTTGATCCCGAAGTATCTGGGCCAACATTTTTTGATCTCAGACCTAGCCCAAAACATGGGTGCAGAAATAACAGCCAAGCAGATCTTTTTGAAATTGGATATCGAAGGAGCCGAGTATGCTTTGTTGGACGATATTGTATCCATCAAAGAAGGCTTGACGGGGCTTTGTATTGAATTTCATGATTTGGACTTGCCATCGCATAGGGAACAGCTCCATAGGTTTCTGGCACTGCTTCAGTTTGATTTGATTCATGTTAGTGTTAACGAGGTTTGCCTAAAACCCGGAGGTTTTCCATCCATTCTTGAGTTATCGCTTGCCCCTCCAGCACAGGAACAAGTCCACGGGGGAGTTTTGACTACAAATACGGATATCCATGAAAGGTATCTTCAGTCTGCCAATGCTTTGGATGGCGAAACATATTACTTGGGATGGGGGAGTTAATAGCCCAAGATGCATTTAATTTTGGAGCGACCCGTCTAATGCCAATGCACTTTCTAGGAGGCCTTCTTTTGAGCATGCTCCTATTCAGGTTCTTCCTGCCTATTGCCCATCGCTTTAAGTTGTTGGACAAGCCAGACTATCATCGTAAAACCCACCGCGAACCGATTCCATTAATTGGGGGATTGGTCGTCGTCCTGTCCGTATTGCTATCGTGTTGGAGCATAGCTGGTTGGCTTACTGATTCCGGGGGCTTTGCCTTTCTGGTATGCTTAATGCTGCTGGTGCTTTTGGGTACTTTGGATGATTTTTTTGATGTGCATGCCCGACCCAAGCTGGGTTTGCAATTTTTGGTGTCGACGGTTTATGTCTTTTATTTTATGAATGTCGGGGTCGATTTTAGGGGCTTGTTTGGCTTGGGGGTGTTGAACGAAATGTGGTCCAAGATCTTCTTGTCTTTGATGTTTGTTTTTTTGATCAATGCCTTTAATCTAATCGACGGTATTAATACGTTGCTGGGTGTTTTTGTGTTCTTGGCTTTTTTGTTTTTTTCCTGGTTTTTCTGGCAGATTGAGGATTGGAATCGGTATTATATTTCCTTTGCTTTTTGTGGTTCTCTGTTGGTTTTTCTTTGGTTTAACCTGACCCCGGCCCGTGTCTTTATGGGTGATGCGGGGTCTATGGGTTTGGGCTTTGTCCTATCGGATTTTGTGGGCCAATTTCTTTTTTATCACAATCAGGTGGGGGAGAGCAACCTCCATTTTATGAAAGAATACACCCCGGTTTTGGCTTTGGCCTTGTTTTCACTACCGATTTTTGATATGATTCGGGTTATTGTTCTGCGTCTCCTGGGTGGTCGATTTCCGATGTTACCGGGTCGGGATCATATGCATCATTTTTTGTTGGATAGGGGCTGGACCCATGTACAGGCATCGCTGGCCTTGAACGGGACTTCGCTTTCGCTGTGTTTGGTAACTTGTTTGATGGCCTGGGCCGGATGGGATATCAATTTGGTCTTTTGGCTGGTTTTGGGGTTAACCTGGCTGGCTTTTCCCGGATCCGGGCGATCGTTTTTGGCCCGGCGATGGAACACTTTTCGGCGGCAGAGCCAACCAAAGCCCCGGTAGGCTTCCGCGGCAGTCGTTGGGACATCGGAAGCGGATCGACCTGGGGTCCCGGTGTTCACAATTGTGTACAAAATTAAATTATTCCACTTTTCACGGAAATTTACTCTTCGTGGGGACATATTTGGCTTATTCGATTTATTTTTGAGTAAGAATCTTACTCGATTATGGGGGTGAGGGGGCGAAGCCTTGTCCGTACCCCATGAATTTTGCAACCCAATGCTAGAAACTTTAATTACTTCCAAAACTCGGATTAAGCTCCTTTTGCGGTTTTTTAGCCATCAGGGAAATTGCTCCTACCTGCGCGGTTTGGCCGAA
>Ga0102920_1000351_pt1 | contig 11542 bp, 9 predicted proteins | sample Colrivmeta1568A3_FD_78204 | JGI IMG/M metagenome (GOLD analysis project Ga0102920, IMG submission 78204) | Estuarine microbial communities from the Columbia River estuary - metaG 1568A-3 | ecosystem: Environmental > Aquatic > Marine > Intertidal zone > Estuary | place: USA: Columbia River Estuary...
CGGGCAACCGGTGAGGTATTTTTTGACATGAAAAACGAATTGTTGATGAACGATCGAAAATCCCGTTAAATATCACGGGTTGGTGTTACATCAACAATGATCTGGAGGCGGAGTTGGCATTTCTACAGCTCGATCTAGGGGCAGCTGGTAAGCCGGGGTAAATAGCTGGATAGCCAATGCATGGAAAGTCCACTCGGCATAGGCTGGCAGGTGCTCTTCGGTTGGACTGAAACTCTTCCCTTCCGCATTTCCCTTTTCCTCATCCACGATGAACAAGCAGATCTCATTTTCGCTCAGAATCGTTTGGGCCGCCGGAACCATGAGGGTAACAGCTAATACGAACAAGGCTATGATTGCTTTCCATTTCACGCCGCAAAAATATATGGTTGACATTGTTTAAGTTCGACGATCGAACGGGTTACAGGAAATTGACAATTGACTGACGATTCATGTATCTTTCTTGTTGATTCAAAAGATCCCCAATGGCCACATACATTAAACAAAATCAGCATACCGGGCTTCGCTCGCTCTTTTCCGACTTTTTTCGAAGTGGGAAAGCATCCGGCATCTTACTAATAGTCTGTACGGCCCTTTCCCTCCTGATCGCGAATTCGCCCTGGGGCAATGCCTATCATCATCTTTGGGAAACTTCGATCGGTCCGTTTTCGCTTGAATTCTGGATCAACGATGGGCTAATGGCAGTCTTCTTTCTGATGGTGGGCTTGGAGATCGAACGGGAACTCTATGTGGGTGAATTGTCTTCGCCCCGTCAAGCCCTGCTGCCCATTGTGGCGGCTTTGGGTGGCATGTTGGTGCCGGCAGCCATTCACTACGCGTTCAACCGAGATACGCCCACCGTGGGCGGATTCGGCATCCCCATGGCCACCGACATCGCCTTTGCACTCGGCATCCTTTCCCTAGCAGGCAAATCAGTGCCCACTTCCTTAAAGATCTTTTTGACGGCATTGGCCATCATCGATGATTTGGGAGCGATCCTCGTCATTGCGATTTTTTACACCCACGAACTCTCTTTGCTCGACCTCAGTCTCGCCTTGGGCATTTTTATTGCCTTGTTCATCTTGGGAAAACTCGGGATGCGTCGCCTGATCTTCTTTTTGATTCCCGGCGCCTTCATGTGGTATTTCATGCATGAATCCGGCGTGCATGCCACCATCAGTGGCGTCTTACTGGCCTTCGCGATCCCGTTTGGCGGTACCGGAAAAGAATCCCCATCGTACCGGTTGCAGCATGCGCTGCACAATCCGGTTGCCTTTGGCATTGTGCCGTTGTTTGCGCTGGCCAATACCGGCATCGTGCTCCAACCAGCTTTTTACAACAGCCTTCTTTCGCTGAATAGTTTAGGAATCGTAGGCGGACTTTTCCTCGGTAAACCGATCGGCGTACTTGGTTTCTGTGGATTCGCGGTGAAATCAGGATTGGCCAGTTTGCCGGCACAAGTGAATTGGAAACAATTGTTGGGGGCGGGGATATTGGCCGGCATCGGGTTCACCATGTCGATCTTCATCACCTTACTTGCTTATCAAGAATCATCGGTGATCGTTGATTCCAAGATCGCGATCCTGACCGCATCTATTTTAGCGGCTGTGATCGGATTGTTCTATCTCAAGCAAGTGAGCCGGGGTGATCAATCCAGTTCGGCGGAGGAATGAGGGAGGCGATCGTAATCTCCTTTCCAGGCATACCATCCGAAAATCATCAGTCCGATCGCAATTGGCGTGAAGATCCCAATGATGATGATCCACACAACCGGATTGTTGATGTCCTTTTTCCCAAGCGGATCGATGAATTGAATGGCCGCATCTACTAGGCCATAGATCACCAGCGGACCCAAGATCAACCACACCAGGCCAAAGGCACGTTTTAAACTATTCATGATTCAATCCATTACGTTTTCATCCTGTTTATTGTCCAGATACAACACGCCAATTAGAAAACATACTGCGGTAATGCCGATCGGATACCAGAGTCCAACCAACGGATCGCCCGGTAGCGAAGTGCTCAGGAGCAATCCGATGAACGGGACCAATCCCCCAAACACACCGTTTCCGATGTGATAGGGCAAGCTCATCGAGGTATACCGAATGCGCGTCGGAAATAATTCGACTAAAAAGGCCGCGATGGGACCATACACCATCGTTACATAAAAGATCAGCAAGAAAACAAGCCCCACGAATTTCCAATACAGATCACTAGTAAGCACGATCGTCGTGGCCGTCGGGTCTAGCGCAATGCTGTGGTCAATGAAATAGCCGAAGATGGGGCGATAGGTCAGTACAGCGAGTAGCATGCCCGTCATCAGGATCCATTTTCTTCCGATCCGGTCACTCAACCAGCCGAAAAAAACAAAGAAGGGGGTGGCTGCTGCAATGGCCCAAAGCAGAATGGTCCGGCTTTGTTCAAAATCGAGCTTGCATTTGGTTTCGAGAAAGCTCTGCGCATAAAATTGGCCCGTATACCAAACCACGCCTTCCCCCATGACCGCACCGAACAGGGCCAGCAATACCAGCTTGAAATTTGCGCGTTGTTGAAACGACTCTTTCAGCGGATTGACCGCGGTTTTTCCGCTCGATTTCAATTCGGCGAATAAGGGCGACTCTGACATGTTCAACCGAATGTATACGGATACCCCCACCAGCAGCAAGGATATCCAAAACGGAAAACGCCATCCGCCCCATTCGGCGGTGAAGGCCGCCTCTGACATATTTGATTTTACCAACAAGATCACGCCGAGCGCCACGAAAAGTCCGAGCGTGGCCGTTGTCTGTATCCAGCTGGTATATAATCCCCGTTTCCCTACGGGCGCATGCTCCGCTACATACGTCGCTGCTCCTCCATACTCGCCTCCCAAGGCCAGTCCCTGAATCAAGCGAAGCAAAAGAACGAGTATGGGCGCAAGAATGCCAATGCTTTTATAGCCAGGCACGCAACCGATCAAGAATGTGGAGCCACCCATCAAGATCAAGGTGAGCAGAAAGGTGTATTTGCGTCCGACTTTATCGCCTAACCGACCAAACACCAAAGCACCAAAGGGACGAACAATGAATCCCGCCGCAAAAATGGCCAGGGTGCTTAACAGGGCTGCTGTTGGATTATCGGCTGGAAAGAATTCCAGGGAGATCGTCTTGGCCAACATGCCAAATATGTAGAAGTCGTACCACTCGATCATGGTGCCCACCGAAGAGGCGGCAATGATTCGGCGGATGGAAGCAAGGGTCATATCCGAAAGATACTTGAATTCAAGATATACCTCCATCTCTCCGTATTTTTATGCGAACCGATTGAATCTAGCCGCATGAGTTATCCTTATCAGATCCGTTCGTTGGAACAATACCGGACCGATCATCAACGCAGCATCCAAGACCCAGAAGGATTTTGGTCCGAGATCGCCGAGCATTTTGTCTGGAAGAAAAAATGGGACAAGGTCCTTGAGTGGAATTTCACCGAACCCCGCGTTCGTTGGTTTGAAGGCGCTCAACTCAACATCACTGAGAACTGCATCGATCGACATTTGGCCGACAAGGCCGATCAGCCGGCGATCATTTGGGAGCCGAACGATCCGTCGGAGCGCACACGCACCATCACCTATGCGATCCTACACAAACGCGTTTGTCAATTCGCCCAAGTCCTTCGCAACAACGGCGTTAAAAAAGGCGATCGGGTTTGCATCTACATGGGCATGGTTCCCGAATTGGCCTATGCGGTGCTGGGCTGTGCTCGTATCGGAGCCATTCACAGTGTGATTTTTGGCGGATTCTCTGCGCAGAGCATTGCCGATCGACTGGCCGATGCGCAGGCGGAGTTCATCGTTACCTGCGATGGGGCGTACCGCGGAGCCAAAGACATTCCGCTGAAGTCCGTGATCGATGATGCCCTGGTAGGCAATCAAACTGTCAAGCGCGTGATCGTTTATACACGTACCCGCACACCCGTGTCGATGATCAAAGGCCGCGATGTGTGGTGGGAGGAAGAGATGGAACATGCGGCGACGCAATTGGAGCTAACCGGTTCGGTGCATGTTCCAGCCGAACCGATGGATGCAGAAGATCCGCTTTTCATTTTATATACCTCGGGCAGTACCGGTAAACCAAAGGGTGTGGTACACTCTTCGGCGGGCTACATGCTTTGGACGAATTACACGTTCGTCAATGTATTCCAGTATCAACCCAAGCAGGTTCATTTCTGTACGGCTGATATCGGATGGATCACCGGGCACAGTTATATTTTGTATGGTCCGCTTAGTGCGGGGGCGACCTCCGTGATGTTCGAAGGCATTCCCACTTGGCCCGATGCGGGACGTTTCTGGGACATCGTCGATAAATACAAGGTCAATATTCTTTACACCGCCCCCACGGCAATACGGAGTCTGATGGGTTTCGGTACAGAACCCTTGGAGGGAAAAGATCTTTCTTCTTTGCAAGTACTCGGTACGGTGGGCGAACCCATCAACGAAGAAGCCTGGCATTGGTACGATGAGCACATTGGGAAAAAACGTTGCCCCATAGTAGACACTTGGTGGCAAACGGAAACGGGTGGGGTATTGATTTCGAATTTGGCTGGCATCACACCCGCTAAAGCCGCTTGGGCCACTTTGCCTTTGCCCGGTGTGCAACCGATTCTGGTAGATGAAAAAGGCGCGCCCGTTACGGAGCGGGATGAAAATGGCATGCTGAAAGGCAATTTGTGTATCCAAGGCCCTTGGCCTTCGATCTTGCGCACTACCTATGGCGATCACGAGCGCTGTCGGCAGAATTATTTTGCTACGTATGACAATTTATATTTCACGGGCGATGGGGCCTTGCAAGATGCGGATGGAAATTTCCGGATCACCGGTCGCGTCGATGATGTATTGAACGTGAGTGGCCACCGGATCGGAACCGCCGAGGTAGAAAATGCGATCAATTGTCATGCCGGTGTGGTGGAGAGTGCCGTGGTAGGTTATCCGCATGCGGTGAAGGGCCAGGGCATTTATGCTTATGTGATCATTTCCCATTTTCACCAGGATGCGGAACAAACGCGCAAGGATATTTTGCAAACGGTAACGCGTGTGATTGGTCCCATCGCCAAACCCGATCAGATCCAATTCGTTTCCGGACTTCCCAAAACACGCAGCGGTAAAATTATGCGCCGCATCTTGCGTAAGATCGCCGAGGGGGAAACGGAAAATCTGGGGGATACCACTACGCTTCTCGATCCGGGGGTGGTGAAGGAGATCGTTGAGGGCAGAGGGTAGAGAAGGTTGAGATAGTTGAGAAAGTTTAGAAGGTTGAGCGTTTGTTTTCTAAACTCACTCAACAATAATTAGTCTACAAACCGAAATCCTACGGTATACGGCGTCATGTTCAAATCATTTTTGAACATATCCTTCATGGCATAGCTACCATAAAGTTTAATGGGGCCGAGGCCGAGTTCACCCACATATGAGAACTTGAAACGTTCCAGGTCGAAATCGCTTCGGATCTTGGAGATGTCGCCGCTGTTCTTGGTCTTGAAACGAGCAGAATACAAAAATCCACCACTCACTCCACCCGCGATGGTGAAAGGGTTTTCTTTGCGATGCGGGGTCAGATTCAATTTTAATAGCAGCGGAATGCTGAAATAATCGGCTGCCAGTTTGGCCTTTTTATAGGGCGTGGTCGTCGCATACACATAGGTGGGATTTTTTGCGATATAGACGTTTCGGCTATCCAAAAAGTAGTTGTTTAACTCGATTCCGAATCCGTACTGTATGCGAAGCACTTTTTTGATCAGTGGAGCGTCATCCATCACAAACCAGATATTGATGTTTCGGGAGGCGCCGAGTTTCAGTTTCAGGTCGCTGGCGCCGATGCCGCTGGCCACATCACCGCTGAGGACCGCTTGCGTGTAGTTAGTATTGTCGATGAAATTGGACCATCCAAAGTCCAAGCCGCCTCCATAGCTGTGTTTTTTCTTGGATGTATGATAGTTAAATCCGGTTTTCTTTTTGCAACAGCCTCCGCTGTCCATGGAGCATTTGTCGCTATTTTTCTGGATGGTTATTGTCCATTTTGAAGTACGGATGGTATCGGCTACAACGGTCCGTGCGCTATCGGACTGTGCAGCAACTACAAGTGCAAACAAGAAACTCAACGAGGTCAGGAAGACTTTCATAGATGTGATTTTGGGCAAAATTATCGGAGTAGCTCTGAAGGATTTGTTAATTGAACTCCCTCAACCTCTACCATTATCTTTGTATAAATAAGTTTCCATGAACCAGGGTATTGTTGACAGGCTCCAAGTTGAGTTGAACGAAATACGCGAAGCCGGACTCTTTAAGACGGAACGGATCATCGAAAGCGCCCAAGGTCCGGAGATCGTGGTGGGTGGAAAAAAAGTATTGAATTTCTGTGCTAACAATTACCTAGGACTTTCTAGTCACCCCCGCGTGATCGAAGCGGCTCATCAAGCCATCGAACAGCGGGGTTTTGGCATGAGCAGTGTGCGATTCATCTGTGGTACGCAGGATATACATAAAGAACTCGAAGAAAAGATCTCTCAGTTCCTCGGGACCGAGGATACGATCCTCTATGCAGCAGCCTTTGATGCGAATGGCGGTGTGTTCGAGCCTTTATTCAACGAACAAGATGCCATCATCTCCGATGCCCTGAATCATGCTTCCATCATCGATGGGGTTCGCTTGTGCAAGGCCCAGCGTTTTCGTTACGAGCACAACAACATGGTTGATCTGGAAGTAAAACTGAAAGAAGCTGCCGGTTGTCGCAGTCGGATCATAGTCACGGATGGTTCGTTCAGCATGGACGGCACCATCGCTCAATTGGATAAGATCGTTGAGCTGGCCGAGCGTTTCGATGCGATCGTCATGATCGATGAATGTCATTCTTCCGGATTTCTGGGCAAGACCGGTCGAGGTACACACGAATACCGCGGTGTCATGGGTAAGATCGATGTCATTACGGGCACACTGGGCAAAGCCTTGGGCGGCGCCTCCGGCGGATTTACTTCCGGTAGCAAAGAAGTGATCGAGATCTTGCGTCAGCGTTCTCGTCCCTATCTGTTCAGCAACACCTTAGCTCCTTCGATCGTGGGTGCCTCCATTGCGGTGTTGGATATGCTCACGGAGACCACCGATCTGCGTGATAAACTTGAAGGCAATACCATTTATTTCCGCAAAAAAATGACCGAAGCCGGTTTCGACATCAAGCCCGGCGACCATCCGATCGTACCGATCATGCTGTACGATGCGGTATTGGCCCAGACCATGGCGGCACGTTTGTTGGAGGAAGGGATCTATGTGATCGGATTCTTTTATCCGGTTGTGGCTAAAGGACAAGCCCGTATCCGGGTTCAACTCAGCGCCGCCCATGAGCAGGAACAGCTCGAACGAGCCATTGCCGCCTTTGTGAAGGTGGGGAAGGAGCTGGGCGTAGTGAAGTAGATGGGAGATGGAAGATTGGAGTTGGGCTTGAGAGTTTAACAGTTTGCGTTATACTTCTGGGCCTGTCCAATCGTTTTCATCTTATGTCCAACCGCATTCTCTTTTTCAGTGCCCTGTTGACGATCTTACTGTTTAGTTCATGTGTCAGCATGAAACGTGATTGCATGGGTCGGAAGCACGTTAAGTTGAAGAACGGGATTTACTTGTAAAGGTGAGAGGATGAGGAGATGAGATGTTGAGATTAAGTCAGTCTCATCCCCTCAACTTCTCATCTACTCATCATTCTCTGTTCATCGTATCTTTGCCAAAACCTCCCGGCATGCGATCTTGGTTCCTGGCAATCTGCTCCTTTCCCCTGTTTTTTACTTCCTGTACAGTCAACAACAACGTCAAGGAAGATGATTCGTTGGCTCCTTTCTTTACCGACAACCGAGTCAATGGTTGCTTCGCGATCATGAACAACGCGACCGGTCAGTTTACTACGTACAACCTGAACCGCTACCGCGACAGCAGTTATCTGCCGGCCAGCACCTTCAAGATCATCAATTCCCTCATCGGACTGCAAACCGGGGCCATCAGCAGTGATAGTATGGTCATTGCCTGGGACGGCGTTACCCGTGAGATCACCGATTGGAACAAAGACTTGACCATGTACGAAGCGTTTCGCGTTTCCTCGCTTCCTTATTATCAAGAGGTGGCTCGTCGAATCGGAAAAGACACCATGAATTTCTGGTTGGATAGTCTGAAATACGGACTGCGTTCAATCAAGGATACCTTCCGACTGCAGTCAGCGGTCGACTCTTTCTGGATCGATAATTCGGTCAAGATCACGCCCGATGAGCAACTAGGTACTGTAAAACGCTTGTACTTCAATCAACTTCCCTTCTATAAAACCTACCAGGAAACGGTCAAGCGCGCCATGCTCCGAGAAAGCAATACCAAATACCGCTTGGGCTACAAAACCGGTTTGGGCTTTACCGAAAAGGGACATGCCCTGGGATGGGTTGTGGGTTGGATCGAAGAGAACAATCATCCCTATTTCTTTGTACTGAATTTGGAGTCGGCTGATCGGAATATCGAAATGTCGAGCATTCGGATGAAGATCCTGACCGGCATCTTAGATCAACTTGGATTCCGCAAAGGGGAAAGATAATTTTACAGCATGTCCAACCTGCACTACTATACCGATTCGTTGACCGGCTACCGCCGACTGAAAACGCTCCCTGTTCGCATTGGGCATCTTTGGTTGGGTGACGGCAATCCGATTCGCGTGCAGACCATGACCACCACCGATACGATGGATACCCTCGCAACGGTGGAGCAGTCCATTCGCTGCATTGAGGCGGGTGCGGAACTCGTACGTATTACTGCTCCTTCCAAAAAAGAGGCAGAAAATCTCCAAAACATCAAGGATGAACTCCGCAAGCGCGGGTACAACACACCGCTAGTAGCCGACATTCATTTTACGCCCAATGCCGCCGAGATCGCAGCCCGCATCGTCGAGAAAGTGCGGGTGAATCCGGGTAATTACGTCGACAAGAAAAAATTTGAACAGCTCGAATACACCGATGCCGAGTACGCCGAGGAGATCGATCGCATCCGCGAACGCTTCACCCCGCTGGTCCTCATCTGCAAAGAACACGGCACGGCTATGCGCATCGGTACCAATCATGGCTCGCTGAGTGATCGAATCATGAGCCGATACGGCGATACCGCCATCGGCATGGTCGAGAGTGCGATGGAGTTTTTGCGGATCGCGCGCGATGAGGACTTCCACAACATCATCCTCAGCATGAAGAGCAGCAATCCGCAGGTGATGGTGCAGGCTTATCGTTTACTGGTAAAGACCATGCAGGATGAATTCGGTGTTTGTTATCCTTTACACTTGGGTGTCACCGAGGCCGGCGATGGAGAGGACGGACGAATCAAGAGTGCCATTGGCATCGGTACCTTGCTGGAAGATGGCATTGGGGATACCATTCGAGTTTCACTCACGGAGGATCCGGAATTCGAGATCCCGGTTTGTCGCGATCTGGTCAAGCGATATGCATCTCGAAATGCCGCATCGGTTGTGGGCATTCCGTCAATTGAGTCGTTGCCGTATTCCCCATTTGAGTATAAACGTCGGGTCAGTTTTGTAGTCGACCGCGTAGGCGGCAAACAAGTACCCGTGGTAGTGGCGGATCTAAGCAAGACCGATCTCAGTGCGCCTACATCCCTGCAAGCAGTCGGCTACACCTACGATGCGGCTACCGATAAATGGAGTATTGCCGATGCAGCGGCCGATTATGTGTTTACCGGCAATCAGCTCTTGCCCTATGCCATTCCCGGCACCTTGAAACTGATCGCATATCCGGATGCTTGCCAACAAGCGAACGATCCGGTTCATTATACACCGATCTACGAAGCCACTGGTTATTTGCAGGCCTCCAATCGCCATGCAGCGCTGAATTGGGTGATGTTGGATTGTTTTTCGGATGAAACGAACATCAATGACTTTACCCATTTGGAGGAATTGGCGAATGATCCGACCGTGGTGCTTTGCTTGAGTAGCCGTCGTGCCAACGCGATGCAGTCGGTTCGTAGAATGTTCGTGGAGCTGATGGATCGGAGTATTGAAAATCCGGTTGTTTTGCTCACCGATAGTTCGGCCCAAACACCCGATGAACATTTGATCCATTTTGCGACCGAGACAGGTGCTTTGTTGTTGGATGGCATGGGCGATGGGGTTTGCTTGGGATATACCTCTTCGGCTGGCATTGACAATACACAAGTGAAAGGGCGCACGTATTTGCCGGTGCAGAACCTCGATCAATTCACCAACAATACGGCCTTTAGTATTCTGCAGGCTACCCGCACTCGAATATCCAAGACAGAGTACATCAGTTGTCCGAGTTGCGGACGTACGCTGTTCGACTTACAAGAAACCACTGCCAAGATCCGTTCGGTTACGCATCACCTGAAAGGGCTGAAGATCGCGATCATGGGTTGCATCGTGAACGGTCCGGGTGAAATGGCCGATGCTGACTTTGGCTATGTCGGAAGTGGACCGGGCAAGATCACCCTGTACAAAGGCAAAGAGGTCGTAAAGAAGAATGTGAACAGCGAGATTGCGGTTGAAGAGTTGATCAATTTGTTAAAAGAAGAAGGGGTCTGGCACGAGCTATAAGTTTGGGCAGTTTGGGTAGTTTGTAAGTTGTCTACCAATAACCCAACTGCTCAAACATCCAAACTCTCCAAACTGCCAAACTACCCAAACTTTCTACCATGTATTATATCATCTACCCGCTCCTCTGGCTGATCTCTTTGTTGCCTTTTCGGGTATTGTATGTTTTTTCAGATGCGATTTATTTTTTGGTTTTTCATGTTTTTGCATATCGAAAGGCGGTGGTGTTGTCGAACTTACGGATTGCTTTTCCTGATAAAACGGATGCGGAGCGGATCGTCATAGCCAAGCAGTTTTATCAAAATATGATCGACACATTTGTCGAGTCGATCAAGTTCATCACGCTTTCCAAAAAGCAAGCGCTTCAACGCAGCTCTGCCAATTTTGAGGTGCTGGATCAGGCCTTGTCATCCGGGAAACCGGTATTCATGCTAGGCTGTCATCAATTCAATTGGGAATACGTGAACGTCTTGTACCCCGTGCACTTGACAGTTCCCTTCATCGGTGTTTATATGCCGATCGCGAATCGGGCGTTCGATCGGATCTTTTATGATTTTCGCAAGCGATACGGAACCGTCTTGGTGCCGGCCACGCAATTCAAGAATCAACGGGAAGAACTACTAAAAGGGCAATACGTTTTGGCGTTGGCAGCCGATCAGAATCCCGGTCATCCGGCCAATGCGTACTGGTTACAATTTTTTGGCAAACCCGCTCCGTTTGTAACCGGTCCGGCTAAAGGAGCCATCAAGGCTGATGCAATTGTGGTCATGGCCGAAATGCAGCGCTTGAAGCGCGGTCATTATCATTTTGCCATGCGGATCCTAACCGAATCGGCCAACTCCTTTGAGCCGGCTCAACTGGCGGCGTTGTATCGAAATGAGCTCGAGCGTGTGATCCGTCAAGACCCCGCAAATTATCTATGGAGCCACCGAAGGTGGAAG
>Ga0102920_1000369_pt1 | contig 11246 bp, 14 predicted proteins | sample Colrivmeta1568A3_FD_78204 | JGI IMG/M metagenome (GOLD analysis project Ga0102920, IMG submission 78204) | Estuarine microbial communities from the Columbia River estuary - metaG 1568A-3 | ecosystem: Environmental > Aquatic > Marine > Intertidal zone > Estuary | place: USA: Columbia River...
ATTTATAGTATATATGATTTATAGATATTATCGATCTGGAAGTGGTCAAACTGGAAATGGTAATGATATATATTCAAATACAAATTTGCCAATAAAACATATTCATAATAATTCAAATTTTAATAGAAATTTTAATGATAGCAAACAAAATTGGTGGGAAACTTCAATAAAAAATAATAACAACAAATTACTTTATAAAAGTGGTAGTGGTCCAGATGTTGTTATAGATAATTCATCTCAAAATACAATTACACAAGATGATATTGATAATTATGTTTCATCATATGAATTAATTAAAGATACACCTTTACTGAATGACATAACAGATGATAAAATTGAAAATACAAATGTAAAATCTGAATTTAATGATAAAGATCCAACAAATTCATCAGACAATATACAATATAATTTATTTGCAACACCAGATGAAAATAAATTTGAAATTGTTACTTCAAAAAATTTGTATGATCAAAGTGAATTCCCATTAATTGTTGATAATAGTTATAAAACAACTGATAAAATATATCATATAGATGAAAATTCAAATGTAATAACTAGTTATAGTAAGTCTATAAATGAAACACAAGGTATTGATCCATCAATGACTGATGGATATGTTTATTTCCCTTCTCAAGACAATTTGAATAATCAAAATTTAATAAATATACAAAAAGAAATTCTTGATAATAGAGTAAATAATACTTCACCTATATTTTTAGAAAATAGTATATTGAATGAAGATACAAATTTCTTTATTAAATAAATGATAAAGTGAAATTAAAATAAATAATATATAAAGTCAAATTGATATATTATGGTAAAAATGGAACAAAATAATAATGTATTTGTATTAATGACAACTGAAAATGGTAATGGATATACAAATGAAGAATGTCAAAAAATTGTTACTATTGGTAATGATAATGATTCTATAACAAACATTTTTAATATATTATTTTTGTTAGATAGAAATAATACAAGAAATAAAAAAGTTTTACAATTAAATATTATAGATTATGATTTAACTATTTTAAATATAAATTATATAGGACAACATGATGTATTAACTAATTATAAAAAAACACATATATTAAGTATTGATGCAAATAATGAAACTGAAGTGTCACAAATAATGATAAATATATTTGAAATTATGCAAATAAATAATAATGTAATGCAAATACTATATTCAAGAAGAAAAAAATATAATGGAGTAAAAAAAGTATTTTTCTTTTTAATAAAAATATTTATTAATATAAATATTGATATACCACAAATTAAAACAATACTTAATCCAAATATTATTTTGAATAAAAATATAAAATTAAAAATAGATGATATTAATATTGATAAATTAAATAAATCAGAACAAGGAATTAAAAAAAATAATTGGAAAAATATTTAAATTTTAATTTATTGCATTTTTAATAATAATCTTTTTCTAAATTGTGGAAAATATATGACATTATTATCTTTTACATTAGAAACATCTAAATTAATGGTAAAATTATCAATTAATTTATTATAATATTGATCAAATGAAACATTTAAAAGTGTATTACTAAGTTTGTCTTGTAATAGTTCATTATATTTTAATTTTATTATATCATTATTATTTGTAACTTGATCTAAAATGAATGTTCTTAATGTACCTGTTTCTTTATCATATATACACATTGGAAAATTATTAATTGAATCTTGATCATCAATTTTAAATGATTTACGAGATAATTCATTCCAAAAATATTTAATTGATGTTCCAATTGTTTTTTCGTTAGAAACTAGTGCAAATGTGTTATTTGATTTTGTTAAAAATGAAGGGTTTATTAAAATGTATGAAATCTGATCCATAAATATGTTTGAAAAAAGTAAAAAGTGAACTCTACTATTGTTATTTATAATTATGTATAATACGTATATCAAAAAGAGATACCCTGGAAACAGGTTTGAATATTTAATTTTTATAGTATATAAGAGCGAAAATATTAAAATAAATGAAGATAGAAAAAAAGATATATTTTATATATTTAAAAAAGGAAATCAAGTAATAAATGATAAAAAAGATATTGATAAATCATTAAATGTTGGACCATTGTTTGATAATAATAATATGCCAAATCAATGGTTTTGGTCTAAAAAATCAGTTAAGATTACTGAAAATAATACACATTTATCAACTGATCATATATCAAATATAATTTCATATATTACTCCATTACCTTATAATGCATCATTGTATTGTGAATTTGATACAATGAAAGAAATAACTTATAAAATTTTTACATTAGGTGATGCAAAAATATACAAAGAGACTTTGTCGAATAAAGATACTTTGTTAAATAAAGAAACATCAAATAAAAATACTAAACAATTTATAAATGATATACCATATAAAAATTATTATATATGTAAACTTCCACCAGGAAAAAGATTATGTTTAACTGCAGATACAGAATTTAATAAACCATATGTATATAATAGTGAATATGATATTGATGCACAACAAGAAATAAAAGAAATAATTTTATTTGATATTATTGATAGATCAAATTTAAAATTAAATAAAGAACAAAAATTTATATATACAGATCAATCATTTAATAAACAAACTATAACAAATACATATTCACTAATGAGTAATAATATATCTAAGTTTAGAAGACCACATATTATACCTGTATTACCACCATTTAATAAAAATAAAAAATTATACGAACTAATGAATATTAACGAAGAATTATTTATAAATTATTTTAAAAGAATAAATGAAGAAGATAATTTAAGTTTTATTGAAGAAAATATGGATGATCATATTGTTATTGGATTTTCAATAATTGGATCATCTGTTTATTGTATTAAATTTCTTGAAAATGCATTTACAAATCTAAGAAGAAATTTATCATTATATTCATTTAATGATAAAACATTTGTAATGAATATTATAACACAATTAATAAATAAATTATCACATTTTAATAATTAAAAATATTTATCAATTAAATTTATTAATTCTTTTTCAGTTGTATTATTAATTAATATAATAGTATTATAAAACATATTTATTTTATTTAATTTCTTATCTATATTTTTTGAATATAATATATTAAAATCACTTATTTTTTTATCATTATATAATAATATTTTTTTGGTAAATAATGTTTGATTTTTATCAGAAAAAATAATTTTATTATTTTTATAATTTAAATAATAACATTTTTGAGATATATTTTCTTCTTCATCTTTATTTTCTTCTTCATCTTTATTTTCTTCTTCATCTTTATTTTCTTCTTCATCTTTATTTTCTTCTTCATCTTTATTTTCTTCTTCATCTTTATTTTCTTCTTCATCATCAGATATATATTCTTTTTTTAGTTTTATATTATTTATTATAATATTTTCAAATAAAGATAAAATATTGTATGAAATATTTATTGAAGTCCAGTTTGAAAATACTATAGCTAATTTTATATGTATATATATTCCTTTATTTTTAAATTGTAGAATTAGATTGTTCATTTTCAATAGATTAGAATATAACAAAATAGATTTATTTGAATGATTTGTTCCAATCCAATCTTCAAATCTTTTATTTTCTGTCAAAATATTATTTTTATTTATATAATAATTTTTTTTATCATCTATATATATATTATAATCATGATTATTACATGATATTATATAAAAATTATTTTTATTATAATTTTCATAGAAATATATATTTGTTTTTAATATATAAAATTCATTATCTTCACTTTCTAAAAGTTTATAATTAATACTATCTTTAAATAGTTCTTGAATATTATCTTTTGTATATTCTGATATTTTTAATAATATATCTTCAGTTAGTTTGTATCTTTTGTATTCATTAAATGTAAATAATTTATTTAATAATTTATCAATCATTTTATTAATACTAATTATATTATATTCACTTTTGAATAAATTAATAATTGTTAAAATAATAACTACGATAATATTGATTAATATTTGTTAAATTATTAGATAAACTATTACACAATATTCCGTCAATACAACATATTACATAATTATCTTTTGTAATAATTAATATTGAATTATAATATCCTAAATTTATATAATATATTTTATTATTATATTTAATTTTAGCAATTGATATACATCTACTATTTATAAATCCACATTGATATTCATTATTATATTCTATATATTCTAGATTATTTTTATCTACTATTAATGCATCTGTAAAATCATTATTTAATGTATCATATAATGATGAATATATTTTTACTTTATTTTCTAAATTATTGTACATCTCTTTGTTAACATCTTCTATTCTTTGTTTTTTATGATTTTTAATCATATTAAATTCAAAATAATTTTCACATTTATTTATTGATGTTGTTGTAGTATTTAAAATATTTTTACAATTATTTGTTTCTATGTTACTTGTTTCTATGTTATTTCTTTCAAATAATGGAGAAATCTCATAAAAAATAAAATATGTTTTACTTATTAAACTACCAGTTACAACTGCTGATGTTAATTCAGTATATTTTTGTCCGGGTTGATGATTTATTCTTAATACATGTGATATAAGTTCATGTAGTATTATAATTTCTATAATTTTATCTGGATATTTATTTACTATATACATTATAATTTTATTATTAGAATATACATCTCCAAATGTTTGTCCAGCTGTAACTGTATTTTTTAATTTATTTTTTTCATTAATATTACTAACAAAATTAATTTCTAAATTTGTATTATGTTTATTTTCTGATTTACTACAAGTAAAGTTTACATTATAAATCATTTTATTTAGTATATTAATAGATTTTTTTATAATATCATACATATTGTAACATATTTTTTTATCACAAGAATATTCAATATTAAAATGTATATTTTTAACTGGAAGTATAAATTTTTCAGTTTTTATAATATTATATGTAATAATTGGAACAATTATAAATGTATTATTTGAATTAACAATTAATGAATACTCATTACTACCTGTAAAATCATTTAATTCACTACAACAATGTTTTTTATTATTTTGATTTGTATTACAAGCTATAATTTTAAAATTATGTTCATATATTACATATTCATCTAATAACTGGCCATTATTAGAATTATTTATAAATAATTCATTTCTTTGATTATTGTTATATAATTTAAATTTTTCTGTATAAATATTTTTACCAATATTTGATAAATTTTTTGTTTGTTTACTTATTGCAATATTTATATATGTTATAATTTTATTTATATCATTATTACCAAACATTATTACAGATTCTCTTACATATGTTTTTTTATCATAAATTTTAATAATGTTTGTTGTTCTATTAAAATGTATATAATATTTATTATAATCTAACATTTCATATGGTACATATTTTCTTTTTTCAATATATGTATCATTATTAAATGTTATATAATCATTTAAAGTTTCATCACTCCTTCTTATAAAATTTGTATGTATGCTATTATCATGAGCAACATATTGATCTACATAAAATATGTGTAAGTAATCTCTAGTATTGTTAAAAATATTAATATTATTATATGATTTATCAGTATAAATTACATATATGATTTTTATATTAACAGTTATAATTTTATTAGCTGCATTATAATATTCTATAGTATTTATTGTATCAATTAAATTATTTAATTTACCTGTACTTGTTACTAAAACAATAGGAACTTCAATATAAGAACATTTTTCTTCTTTTACACACAATTGAACATTATTAATTAAATATAATATTAATATAATTTTTAAATACATTTTGTTTATATAAAATTATTATATGAATTTATTTAATTCATTTTATTAAAGTTGTATTTTATACACAAATTTTAACAAAAATAAATAAATTATTGTCAATAAAGATATATATATATGAATATTTTGAATATAAACCAATAAAATTTAACTAAATATTAAATTATAAATATCTAATTACTATAAAAACATTTTCTACAAAGTGTTTGATATTTATCAATACCACCTATTAATTCAACACAATTATCATTAACTATTCTTTTTGTAAATGTTCCATCACAACTATAACATTTCATGCATATTGAATTTAATTTGATAACATTTTCACAATATGGTATTAAATTTAATATATTTTGAAATGGTTTTACTTCAAAAGTTGCATCTAATGCAGCAATAATAATTATTTTATTGTATTTTAACAATTCTAATATACTATCAATATCTTTAAAAAATTGACCTTCATCAATTCCTATAACATCATAATTATTTAATTCTTGTAAAGAATTTGTAATGTTATCTAAATTTAAAGTTTTAATTTGCACATACTGTTTATCATGTGTTATTATCTGATTATTGCTATATCTAGTATCATTTAAATACTTTATTAAAATACAATTATATTTACAAATATTATATTTTTTACACCTTTTTAATAGTTCAGTAGATTTTCCACTAAACATAGGACCAATAATTAATTGTAATTGACTAGACATTTTATTATATAAATAAATATATAAATATTCACTTTATAAAGTGAATTTAAAATTAATTATAAATAATAAATATAAATTAGATTTTATAATATGAAAAGAGAAGATATAATAAATTTTATAATATCAACATCTAAAGGATGTAACCGTAATGAACAATATAAATTTGTTGATAATGAAGATGATATAGTTGAAAGAAAAATAAACATGTTAAAAATATTAAAGTTAATGACTGATGCTGAGTTAGATAATATTATGTCAGAAATTATTGATGAAAATAAAGATGATAACTTGAATTATTTTAACTTACTTACTTCAACAACAATTATTAACAAAATAAAAAATATGAAAAGAATAATAGTTGGTAAGATAGATAATTACTATCATTTTAATTTATAAGTTGAATAATATAATATTTTATGTGTGAAGTATTTTTAAAACATATAGATTCTGGAGCATTTAGCAATATATATAAAACAACAACAGATAATTCAAATACAAAGATTACATTAAATCAAAAAATAAATTTTGATAAAGATAAACCAATATGTATTAAATTAAGTAGTATTGATACAGGTGTTAAAGAATATGAATATATTAAACAGTTTGATAATAAATATGTTATAAAATCATTATTTGGTTATTATGATCCTTTAATTAATTTGCATATAATTGCAATGCCACTTTATCTTGGAAATATTACTGAATATAAAAATATAATTAATTTTAATTCATTTGTAAATCAAATGATTGAAGGTATTAAATATATTCATTCATTAAATATAATTCATTGTGATATCAAACCACAAAATATACTTATAAAAAGAACAAATGAAATAACATTTTGTATAATTGATTTTAATACTGCTTACGTATATAAACAAGGAAATATGCACAAAAAATTTAAAGTTGATTACACATGTCAACAAATAATTGGTACATTAACTTTTAGTAGTATATTTGTTTTATTATATTGTTTACCTTTTAGAAGAGATGATTTAGAATCATTTTTTATAACATGTTTGTATTTAAATTCAGATATTGATGAAAATTTATTTACTAATGAAAATAATATTAATACATTGAGAAAATTTAGAATATGTATGTATGAATATACAACTATACAAGCTATTAGATCATATAAATTTTATGAAGATATAGATTATAATAGTATAAAATCATTAATACTTAATGATCTTGGAAAATATAATAAGAAATAGTTTATGAATATGTGTGTTGTACTTATTGTTTTAGTTAGTTTAAGTGTAATTTTTTGTTTTTCATTTAATTCAATGATTAATTGTAAAGTTAATAATTTATCTAGACGTGTTGAATTAAATTCTATTCATACTAATCGAAATTTATGCGAATTGACAGAATCATTAAATAAATCATTTGAATATTTAGATGATTGTAATGTTATACTTAAAAAATTAATGAATGATAATATTAGAACATTAAAAAATATTTTATGTAATATTGAAATTGATAAAAATTCAATGTTAGATATATTAAAAAATAAATTAGATAGTATTGATGAACATATTGATTTAAATGATTTATATAATCATATTGATAAATTAAATATTAAATATAAATCAATTGAATTATCTGATACAATTTTATATGATAATATTATTAAATTAAATAAATTAATTTCATTAGCTTTGTTAAATAATAATATTAATTTATTAACAGGAGATTATAATTCATTATCAGTAACTAATTATGAAACACTTTTAACAAAAGGTGATATTAATAATCCTTCTATTTTAGATACAAGAAGAATAAGTATTAATGGTTCAACTTTTTATATGCCTGAATTTAATATGTATGATACATTTGATGTAATATATATTGATATATTATCACCATCAATAATTAATAAAACAAGAACATCTATGAATCAAGATTATAATGGAAGTTCAAATACAACAGTTATTTTTGTATTATATGAATCAAAATGGATGTTTTTAAAAACAATTAATAATTAAAATAAAATATAATTTATGGATAAAAATATATTTTGTAGTAATTTATTTAAATTAAAGAGACTTTTAAATGAAGATAGTCATCAACAATTAAGAGAATTTATCATTAAATATTTTAATGAAAAAAAAATATTAGAACTTGATAATAATAATTTTGAATTAATATGGATATATTTTATAGATAATTTAGATTATTTTTATAAAAATCATATTATATTATATAAACATATAATAGATTATGCATATGAAAATAATATAATCGTTGAATTAAATAAAATTGCTAATGAATATTTAAAAACAGTATCTTTATTAAAAATTGGAGAAGATAAACAAAATATACTTGATAATTTAAATATATTAAATAAACATGCTAATGAATATCTATTAGTTAAAAAAAACAAACAAAATATATTTAATAATATAATAAATTTATTTAAAAAAAAATAAAATTCTTGATTTGACAAAGTCTCTTAATTTGACAAAATCTCTTTATATTTAATTAAAGCATTATAATATGAGAATATAGGTTTATTTAGTCTAATATTAACTTCATTATGAAAATCAACAGTATATTGAAATATATATTTATATTGTAAATGTGAATTTTTCATTAATATTTGATACGCATGATTTCTACATGAACACATCATATTTTTTACTATATATTCAAACATATTAATAAATTCATTTCTTCTTTTATTTAAATTAGTTATATTTTCATTATATAATTCATCAATATTTAATTTAAATGCTTCTAAATGTATTAATTCCCAGTAAATTGGACCATATTTATTTATATAATGTTCATCAATAATTGGTTTAACAGTATTCATAAATTAAAATATAATATTATTAGAGTATTTTTTTGATTTACTTTTAGATTTTTTAGATTTCTTTTTTGATGGCATCTTTTCTTTTTTACTTGATTTTTTAACATTAACACTTATCATGTTATTTTTATATCTTGGTTTTTTAGGTTTAGAATTCATTCCAGTAATATTCATAAAATTCGTTTTAAATTTCTTAACATCTGTATTTGTTAGATTTTGAAGATCCTCACCACATCCTGATTTATCTGTTAATTTAGTTATTAGATCATTATAAATATCTGTAACATTATTTATTTCATTTGTTAGATATTTTTCACCACCATATCCATTTAGATTAATATTACATAATGGTTGTGACAAAATATCATCATATGTCATAATATTCTTACTTAGTGATTTAATTATATCTGTACCAAACTTCAAATCATATTCTTTCAAGTTTTTAAGTTTATTTTGTAACATATGAAATCCAACTTTTGTATCTGAAATATTTTTAGTACTCATAAAATAAAAATAAATAATTTTAAAATATCTACTTATGAAAAAAAATATAATTTTTTTATTAAAACTTAGAAATTATATATTTAATTCATATCAAACAAATAGATATTATATATATATTTCAAATAATTCATTATCTATAATGAATGATAATAATTTCTTTGATAATGAATCAATTGCTATATTTAATTATTTTGAAAAAAATTGTCATGAATCTAAAATATATTTACTTCGTAAAATTGATCAATTTAATATGAATGTTATAATGTGTATGTATAAAAAAAAACAAGATGTTATTAATATATTAAAATATAATAATTTATTTTGTTCAGACTATATTAATAAAAATATCATGTCATGTATATTATTTGTTTGTCAATATAATAATAAATATTTTATATTTTCTACATTACCTAAACAAAAATTAATAAAATATGATCAAACTAGTGAAAGTCAATTTGGATTAATTAATTATTATTACAAAGATAATATCAATATGTCAAATGTTTGGTTTTCAAATGATTCTGTTAAATATATTAAAATTAATAACGAATTTAAAATCACAAAGTTTTATCCATTTTTAATAAATTTATAATGTATTAATATTATAATCAATTAAAGATTTTATAAAATTATAATTAAGTGAATTATTATCATTATCATTTATATTATTGTCATTATAATTCATTCTTGTATATAAAAATGGATTATTTGTCATATTATAAATATTTTCAATTAAATCTTGTTTATAAAAATGTGAATTGTTATTTAATTTATATTGTTTATCATTACAAAACCCTCTTGAATCATATAATATTATATTATCATTTGTTTTCAAATTTTTATTATGTTCTATATTATTTAAATCTATTTCTATTTCAAGATTTTTAATTTGTTTTGGTTTATTACATAATAAACTTTGATATTCTTGTATATCTACTTTATTTTTTATTTTATCACGAATGTCATAATACAAAGGATGTGTATAAGGATTTAAATTATTATTACTTTGAATTAAAAATTTCATCATACTTTTTATATTAGTCCAATCATATACATTCATAATAGATATATATATATAATTTTTATTTTTTTTTACTTTTTATACGTAAAAGTGATAGAAGTCTATTTTTACCCTTCTTTTTTTCTTGTGGTGAAGTATTATTTGAGTTTGGTTGTGTTGAAGTATTATTTGAGTTTTGTTGTGTTAAAGTATTATTTGAGTTTGGTTGTATTAAAGTATTATTTGGGTTTTGTTGTGTTGAAGTATTATTTGAGTTTGGTTGTATTAAAGTATTATTTGAGTTTTGTTGTGTTAAAGTATTATTTGAGTTTGGTTGTATTAAAGTATTATTTGAGTTTTGTTGTGTTAAAGTATTATTTGAGTTTTGTTGTGTTAAAGTATTATTTGGGTTTTGTTGTGTTGAAATATTATTTG
>Ga0102920_1000392_pt1 | contig 11016 bp, 8 predicted proteins | sample Colrivmeta1568A3_FD_78204 | JGI IMG/M metagenome (GOLD analysis project Ga0102920, IMG submission 78204) | Estuarine microbial communities from the Columbia River estuary - metaG 1568A-3 | ecosystem: Environmental > Aquatic > Marine > Intertidal zone > Estuary | place: USA: Columbia River Estuary...
AAAGCAATCTTCGAAGGGGATGTAATCGGGGTATTCAACCTTGGCGATGGCATGGCCGTAACCGTTCGACATGGTAAGTACTTTACCACCTACAGCAACCTGACCAGTGTTTCGGTCAGCAAGGGAAGCGCCCTCAAGACCGGACAAATCATTGGGAAAACTGGAAGAAGCGAAGAAGGAGATGGTGGTCAAATCGACCTCATCCTCATGATCGAAACGAAGAACATCGATCCGAAGCCTTGGCTTCGTCGTTAGGACCGATACGCTTCCACTACTTTTTGATACAAGGTTTCGTAGATCGGCAAAATATTGCTGATGTCAAAGCTTGCTGCTTGCATACGTGCTCCCTCGCGGAATTGTTGCAGCAACTGATCATCCTGCAAAAGTTCAATGGCATGCGCACTCATGCCGGCTACATCACCGACGGCACAGGTGTATCCCGTCTTTCCATCTATGTTGACTTCGCCCAGTCCACCCGCTTCGGTACTGATCACCGGAACGCCGGCAGCCATGGCTTCCAGCGCCGCCAATCCGAAACTTTCGTATTCGGAGGTCAATAAGAAGAGATCGGCAATCGATAAGATGTCCTCGATCTGATCTTGCTTGCCGACAAATCGTACACAATCAAATACACCCAACTCTCGGCTCAACTCTTCGGCGGTACTCCGCTCCGGACCATCACCAATGAACAATAATTTCGAAGGCACCTCTGCACGTACGGCTGCAAAAATGCGTACCACGTCTTGCACGCGTTTGATCTTCCGGAAATTCGAAGCGTGCACCAGAATCTTTTCACCCTTCGGGGCCAGTACCTGGCGAAAGGCATCGATGGGCTTACGACGAAAACGAGCGGTGTCGACAAAATTGTGAATCACCTCGATCGGCTTCACGATCTTGAAATGATTCAAGGTTTCTTGACGAAGATTTTCCGATACTGCTGTGATGGCATCACTCTGATTGATGGAAAAGGTTACCACGGGTTCGTAGGTCTTATCGCGGCCAACCAGCGTAATATCGGTACCGTGCAAGGTGGTGATAACCGGAATGTCTTTGCCTTCGGTGCGCAGGATCTGCTTGGCCATATAAGCCGCCGAGGCGTGCGGGATCGCATAGTGCACGTGCAGTAGTTCCAGGTCGTGATTCCGGATCACATCCACCAACGTGCTGGCCAAAGCAGTTTCGTAAGGCGGATAATCAAACAGGGGATAAGTCGGCACCTGCACCTCGTGGTAGTACAGGTTCGGCAAGAATTCAGTAAGGCGTACGGGTTGCTGATAGGTAATGAAGTGCACGGAATGGCCTTCTTGGGCCAAGGCCTTGCCCAGCTCGGTGGCCAACACTCCCGAACCACCAAAAGTGGGATAACAGACGATTCCGATGCGCATTATTAAAAATTGAAAGGGGGACAAAGTTAGCTCTTTTCAACCCGCCGATCCATTCCCTATCTTTAAAAGAAAAATACCATGAAGCGCCTCCTTCCGCTCCTGTGTACGTTTGTTTTCCTACATACATCTGCTCAAACCGACTCCACCTGGATCCGACGCGTCGCCAACGAGATCCTCACGAACGGGCAGGCCTATAACAACTTACGGGTGCTGACCAAAACGATCGGCGGACGGCTGGCTGGCTCGCCTCAGATGTATCAAGCCGAAGACTGGGGATTCAAGGCTTTGCAAACGGCTGGATCCGATAATACTTGGAAGCAAGCCTGTATGGTGCCCCATTGGGTACGCGGCGGCACGGATCAGGCGCAGGCACTCACTGCTGAAGGAAAACGAAAATTGGACGTAGTGGCCTTGGGCAACAGCATCGGTACCGGCAAGCAAGGATTGAAAAGCGAGGTGTTGATGGTTCAATCCTTTGAGGAGCTAGATGCCAAAAAAGATCAAGTGGCGGGAAAGATCGTTTTCTTCAATTATCCGTTCAACAACACGATGGTGCGCACCTTCGAGGCATACGGTGATGCCAGTAAATATCGCGGACAAGGTCCCTCCCGTGCAGCGAAATATGGCGCCGTTGGTGTAATCGTGCGCAGCATGAGTCACAGTACCGATAATCATCCACATACCGGTGCCACCCGATACGATTCTCTCTATAACAAAATTCCGGCCGTAGCGATCGGCTTGCAGGATGCCAATTGGTTGGCAGAGCGCATCGCCTCATCGCCGGTGCAGGTGTCGATGAAAACACTTGGCACCTTTCTGCCCGATGTGGAAGGGCATAATGTGATCGGTGAATTGAAGGGGACGGAATTTCCGAATGAGATTATTACGGTGGGTGGTCACCTCGATAGTTGGGACAATTGCGAAGGGGCACACGACGACGGGGCCGGATGTGTACAGACCATCGAGGTACTCCGTGCTTTCAAAGCCATCGGTTATCAACCCAAACGCACCATTCGTTTTGTATTGTTTGCCAACGAGGAGAATGGATTGCGTGGCGGAGCTAAATATGCAGAAGAAGCGAAAGCCAAAGGGGAAAAACACATTTTCGCATTGGAATCGGATGCCGGCGGATTTACGCCCCGCGCCTTTGGATTCACCATGAGCGACGAGCAATTTCAAAAAGTAAGTGCCTGGCGTTCCTTGATCGCTCCGTATGGATGCAGTGAATTTTCCATGGGTGGTGGTGGAGCCGATATCGGTCCGCTGAACCGAACATTCAAAACACCCCTGGCCGGACTGCAACCCGATTCCCAACGTTACTTCGATTATCACCACGCCCGCAATGACACCTTCGAAGCTGTTAACAAGCGTGAACTAGAATTAGGTGCCGTGAATATGGCAGCCTTGATCTGGCTGGTGGATCGCTATGGACTTTAATGCAAGCTGATCAACTTCTTCGTCGCCATTTGACCTTTACCACTCAAACGGATCAGATAATAACCGGAGGATGGAAGGGCTTCTATCTGAGATTGGGTTTGTGCATTTGTGATCGATTGGGTACAAATGCGACGCCCATTGGCGTCGTAGATCTCCATCGAATTGAATAAGCGGGCCGGATACTGAAGACGATAGGGGCCCGGACCAGGGTTGGGGCTCAATACCACCTCCGAACTGCGATCGACCGGAGCAGGAAGTGCCGTGGTAATCGAACCGGTTTTATTGATCACCCAATTATTCGGATCGATTACCAATCCGGTGGGCGTACGATTGCTGCGAAACTTGAAGGTCTGATTGTTGAACTGTTGATTCACCAGCACCGTCGTATCGCCCGTGGCAGTTTGAAAGGTGAATTCGTACAACCCTTTGAAAAACGGCGTGACGGTACCGGCGCTCACCGTCTGATTCACATACAGGACCAAGCTGTCGCCTTGCTTGGAATAATCAACGTTGAAGGTTGGGTAGCCTTCTCCATAATACCACTGAGTAAAAAAGTCGCTGAGGTTCTTGCCGGAAATGGCCTGTGCCACATTTTGAAAATCGGTGGCACTGGCAAAGCTGTTCTTGTATTGATTCTGGAATTGCTGTAGGATCTGGAAGAATTGGTTGTCGTTTTGAATTTCGAATCGCAGGTTGTGAATGATGGCGGCGCCCTTGTTATACGATAAGCGACTGCTGAAGATTCGGTTCTCGTCAAACAGGCTGGCATTCGGGACAAAGACCGATCCATTGGCCACACTCATAACGCTGGTATGAACGCTGTTCATGTAGGCAGCGGGCGTGGTAGTGGAAAGTGCGGGAAGTTTCTCGGTCATGAGATATTCCGAGTAGGTAGCAAAGCCCTCATTGATCCAGATGTCGTTCCAGCTGGCACAGGTTACGTTATCACCGAACCATTGATGTCCGAGTTCGTGGGCAATCAGTCCGGTGCCAAAACTCGCCATCGTACTCATGGTCTGATGTTCCATGCCGCCGCCGATGCTAGCCTGCGCATGTCCGTATTTTTCATTCTTGAACGGATAAAGGCCATAGAGCTCGCTCATTTTCTCAACAAAAGGAGGTGTTTTATCGAGATTGGGTTTATTCGTTGCCAAATAGGAGGCATTATCGGCAATATAGTGTTGGATCAAGATCGAATCCGGTGCCATCGCAGCCGGTTTGGCATAGTTCAGGTATTCTTGATAATTGCCCACGGAGAAACTAGGCATGTAATAATTCTGCGGGTAACGGGTCTTCCAGCGGTATTGCTTTTTGCCATTGGGTAAGGTGACGGTCTCCATCAACAATCCATTGGCGCCAACTCGATTTACAGCAGAGGTTGTTACCCAGATCTCAGCAGAGTCGATCTTGTCATTCAGTAACTGTTTGATCGGGAACCACTCTCGCGCTTGGTAGCTTTCCGATAAGGTGGCGGTGTAGGAGAGTCCGGTGCTGGCCGAAGTGCCGGCAAAAACACCCAATGAGCTGGTAGTGCCCCGATAATAAAACAAGGCCTCAGCCGTCGCATTCACGGGAAGGGCCGGAGCAATGGGGACAAACACGTGATCGTTGGACTGTATGAAGTTGGTGATCTTGACTCCGTTGATGAAAGCGGAATCCACGGTCATGTTTGATTTCAACTCACAAATGAAGGTATCGAGCGACTGACGAACCACCGAGCGGGTGAGCGAGGATCCGATGACGTATCGGTTGTTTGTTTCAGCGGTGATGTCGATCTTCAAATACTTCAGATCGTATTTGTTCATCGACGGATATTGATAATAGGCAATGCGGGATGTGGAGCCGGGTAGTTGAGGCAACACACATTTTTCCCGGCACTCAATCGGATAGATTTCATCAGCTACTTGTGCCAAAGAAAACAAGGGGAATAGGCCGAATACGGCGATCCATATTTTTTTCATATACGTGGGAGGGTGAGTAAAGTTAGCTCTTGTTCAGGATCCACTGATTAGTTGGTCCAGCGCCTTTTTGATTTGTTCAAAAGGGAACTGACTACGAATCTTTTCGTAGGCTTCATCGATTTCTTCATTACAAAGATTTCCCATGCTTCCCTCGTGCGTATGGTTCAAGTTGCGATTGGGTTGGTACGTGCCTGATTCGATGGCCCGACCCACTTGTAGATAGGCATCCCGGAATGGGACGCCCTCCAAAACCAATTGGTTAACCATTTCTACGCTGAACAAATGATCGAATTTGGGATCTTTCAATAGGTCGGTCTTAATGGTTGCTTGCTCGAGCATGTACGTAGCCATCTCCAGGCAATCGCCCAATTCTTTGAATGCCGGGAACAGGTTTTCTTTCAACAGTTGCAGATCGCGATGATAACCGGAAGGCAGATTGCCGGTGATTAGTTGGATCTCGTTCGGAAGCGCTTTGATTCGATTGCAACGGGCACGGATCAATTCAAATACATCCGGGTTTTTCTTGTGTGGCATGATGGAGCTCCCCGTCGTCAATTCATCCGGAAAAGATATGAAGCCAAATTGCGGATTCAGGTACAGACAAACATCCATACTCAATCGCCCCAATGTATCGGCCACATTCGACAGGGCTTGTGCCACGATGCGTTCGGACCGGCCACGTCCCATTTGGGCATAGACCACGTTGAAGTTCAACGAATCGAATCCGAGTAACTCGGTCGTGTAACTGCGATCGATCGGGAAGGAAGAGCCATAGCCGGCTGCCGATCCCAACGGATTTTTATTCACCACCCGATACGCCGCTTCGATCGTGATCAGATCATCGACCAAACTCTCCGCATAGGCGCCGAACCAAAGTCCGAACGAAGATGGCATGGCCAATTGTAGATGTGTGTATCCAGGAAGCAGATTTTGTTTGTTTTCTTCACTTAGTTTTTGCAACAACGCAAAGAATGTATCCATCTTGCTGACCAACTGTTCGAGTTCGGCGCGCAGGAATAAGCGGATATCCAACAACACCTGATCGTTGCGGCTGCGGGCGGCGTGGATCTTCTTGCCCATATCGCCCAACTCTTGGGTAAGCAGCCATTCAACTTGGGAATGGATGTCTTCTACACTATCTGACAAGGTAAAATCGCCTTCTCGTGTTTGGGTATAGATCTTACGCAATGATTCTTGTAAGGAGGTTAATTCTGCATCCGTCAGCAGCCCAATCCGATTCAGCATTTGGATGTGCGCCAGCGAACCGATCACATCGTGTCCGGCTAGGTAGGCATCCATGGCTCGGTCCTTTCCTGCTGTGAAGGTGTGAACGGTTGAATGACTGTTGGTGTCTTTTTGCCAGAGTTTCATGAGCTCGATTGCTGAAGGTGTTCAATGAGGTGTATATAATGCTCGATGCCGCCCCGGATCTCATCGATATAAATGTATTCATTGGCCGAGTGGCTGCGTGCCGAATCGCCGGGGCCGGTCTTCAGTGCTGGAAACGGCATCAAGGCTTTGTCGGACGTGGTCGGAGATCCGTAGGGATTTCGCCCCATCTTGATACCGCCTTGCACCAAGGGGTGATCGGTGGCGATGGATGTAGATCGTAATCGGAAACTGCGTGGTGTAATCGTAGCGCTAATATTCGATCGAATCTCCTCCAGGATCTCTTCAAAACTATAAAGTTCATTGACCCGTACATCCACGACGAATTTGCATTCGGCCGGGATCACGTTGTGCGCCTTGTTGGGCGTTTCGATCACGGTGACCGTCATTTTGCAAGCTCCCAGGAGATCGGATACGTGGGCAAATTGATGGTTGCGGATCCATTGGATATCATCGAGCGCCAGCTCCAACGCATTAATCCCTTCGTTTCTGGCCGCATGACCCGCTTGCCCTTGTGCTACACAATCCAATACCATCAATCCACGTTCGGCTACGGCGAGATCCAGTTTAGTGGGTTCTCCAACAAGTGCACAGTCAATAGGAGGTAAGTGGGGAGTGATCAGCTCAACGCCACCCGAGCCGGAGATCTCTTCTTCGGCTGTGGCGGCGAGCATTACATTGTAGGCGAGATCAGACTTTGGATGAAAATGCAAAAAAGTAGCGATCAGTGAAACCAAGCAGCCGCCGGCATCGTTGCTGCCCAGCCCGTATAATTTTCCGTCTTCGATGTCGGGTGAAAAGGGGTCTCGAGTATACTGCGCATTGGGTTTTACGGTATCGTGATGCGAATTCAGAAGAACGGTTCGCTTGGAAGAATCGAAATGTTTGTTTCTGGCTACGACATTGTTTCCGATTCGTTGGGTTTCAATGCCACGCTCTTGCAAGAATTCAGCGATCAAGTCTGCCGTAGCCGATTCATCGCGACTAAATGAAGGCGTGCTGATCAGGCTCTTCAACAGCTGGATGGCTTTTTCACTCAATATGCTCAGATGGTCACTCATGTTTCAAGGTTGTTCCACTTTTTCCATTCAATAAATCGGATAACTCATCGGCTTTTCCGATGATCACACGCTGTACGCCTTGGGAGATGGCTTCAAAAGCGTTGTCCAGCTTCGGGATCATGCCCGTGTGCACCACACCGGTCGTTTTCAGATCGTTGTATTCAGCCTTATTGATCTGATGAATCACCGATCCCTCATCGGAAAGATCGCGCAATACACCCGCTTTCTCAAATCCAAATATCAGGGTGGTCGAATATAGTTTACTCATGGCTACGGCGATGGATTGTGCCATGGTGTCGGCATTGGTATTCAGGATCTGCCCTTGGCCATCGTGAGACAGCGGAGCGATCACCGGAATTTGACCTTGTCGCAAGATCGCTTCAAATCCGGAGGTGTTCACCTGTGTCACATCGCCTACAAATCCATAATCGATGGTAGCATGTTCTCGTTTTTTCGATCGAATCAGGTCCCCATCCGCACCGGTCAAGCCCATCGCTGGTTTACCCAATGCTTGCAAGGAAGCGACGAGTTGTCTATTCACCAGTCCGCCGTAAACCATGGTTACTACTTCCAGCGTAGCCGCATCGGTAATGCGTCGACCATCGATCAGTTTTGCTTCGATGCCCAGCCGTTCACTCATTCGTGTGGCCAGTTTGCCCCCACCGTGGACCAAGATGCAGGGCGATTCAACCTTGGATAATTCCTTCAGGAATCGTACCAACGTGGCAGCATCGTCAATAACCTGCCCACCGATCTTTATGATCAACAGTTCGTTCATGCGTTTTTCAAAATGTTTGCCAAGACCGCTTGAGCCCCCCAGATTCGATTGCCAGCTTGTTGTGTGACCAAGCTGTTCGGTCCGTCGAGGATCTCATCACTTAACTCCACATTTCTACGCACCGGTAAACAATGCATTACCCGGGCATTTTGTGTCAGTGCCAGGTGTTTATTGGTGAGCATCCAACTCGGATCACTTTCATAGATCTTCCCGTAATCGTTGTACGTGCTCCAATTCTTTACATAGACATAATCGGCCTCTTGCAAAGCAGACTTTTGGTCGTGCAAGATCGTGGCACCTTGCGTGAACGTGTCAGCTAGTTCGTATCCTTCCGGATGTACGATGGTGAAGTCGCATTCACCCCAGGTGGTCATCCACTGTGAAAAGCTATTGGCCACACATTGTGGCAAGGGCTTGACATGTGGCGCCCAGGTCAACACTACTTTTGGTTTCTTGGGTTGTTTCCAGGTTTCTTGGATGGTGATCAGATCGGCGAAGCTTTGCAAAGGATGCAGGGTGGCGCTCTCCAGACTGATCACGGGAATGCCTGCATATTTGATCACTTGGTTGATGAAGAGCTCGCTGTAGTCGTCTTCTCGGTTCTTGAGTGTGGGAAACGTACGAATGGCCAATACATCGAAATACAGGCTGAGTACGCGGGCGGCATCTTTGATGTGCTCGACGGTGTTGCCACTCATGATCGCTTCTTCCTCGAATTCCAGCGCCCAACCTTCCTGACCTACATTGAACACGATCGCCTCCATCCCCAAATTCTGGGCAGCCACTTGCGAACTGAGTCGGGTCCGCAAGCTTGGGTTCAGGAAGAGCAGTCCGATTCGTTTCCCGGATCCCAACGTTTTATCGGCATGCGGATTCGCTTTGTATCGGAGGGCATCGGCAACCAGTGCCGACAGATCGGTCACGTCGTGAACGGAGATGAATTTTTTCATGCGGAGGCGGATTGAAGTTCCTGGATGGAGTCGCGCAGGTTTTGTAAGAATCGATCGGCATCGACTTGGCTCAGAGCCAGCGAGGGAAGTAAGCGAACCACGCGTGGCTTCGCCTCTCCGGTAAAAATGTGTTTTTTAAATAGCAGGTGCTGGCGCAGCGTGGATATATTTTCCGGATAATCAAATCCGATCATCAAGCCATATCCGCGCACGTCACTCAATTCAGGAATCTGACGAAGTGATTCTTGTATGTAATTTCCAAGCGTGGCGGCGTGTTGGATCAGGCTTTCAGATTCAATCACCTCCAACACGGCAAGGGCTGCTGCACAGGCCAAATGATTGCCACCAAACGTGGTGCCCAACTGGAAATGTTTGGGTTGGATGTGTGGGGCAATGGATAGTCCGGCAATGGGAAATCCATTCCCCATCCCCTTGGCCATGGTGTAGATGTCCGCGTTTACGCCGGCATGATCGTGGCTGTAGAATTTGCCGCTGCGTCCGTAGCCGCATTGCACACTGTCGGCGATGTAAACAGCGCCATGTTGATCACAGCATCGACGAATGGACTGCAAAAACTCATTGGATGCTACGCGAATACCGCCCACACCCTGAATCCCTTCTACGATAACGGCCGCAATGGAATTACCGGCTTTTTGGAAGTAAGTCTCCAGGGCTGTTGAATCATTGAAGGGAAGGAATACGATGTTTTCGGTTTCATTCACCGGCGCGATGTAATTTTTGTTGTCGGTGGCGGATACGGCCAAGGAAGTGCGACCATGAAAAGCGCCTTTGAAGGCCACGATCTTTTTTCGGTTGGTGTGAAAGCTGGCGAGTTTGAGGGCGTTCTCATTGGCCTCCGCACCGCTGTTGCAGAGAAAGAGTTGATAGTCGGTCTTTCCACTCACGATTCCCAGTTTCTCGGCCAGTTGTACTTGCAGGGGAATGTGGATCGAATTGGAATAGAATGAGATCTTGCTCAATTGATCTTGAATGCGGTTGACCCACACCGGATGTCCATGTCCAATGCTGATGACGGCGTGACCTCCGTAGAGATCCAGATACTCCTGGCCTTGATCGTCCCATACACGACTACCCGAGGCGCGTTCGATGGTGATGGGCTGAAGCGGATAGACGTCGAATAGTTTCATCGTCAGAAATAACTGGCTTTGAGTTGCAGACCGGCCGTTTCGGGCAAATCGAACAACAGATTCATGTTTTGTACGGCTTGGCCACTCGCACCCTTCAGCAGATTATCGATCACCGAGTGTACCACCAACTTGCTACCCACTTTTTCCAATTGGATCAGCGCCTTATTGGTGTTTACGACTTGTTTGAGGAAGATCGATTCTTGAGAAAGATGTGTAAATGGATGGGTGGCGTAATAATTGGTATAGAGCTGATTCAGTGTTTCGATTGGGAGGTCGCAATTCAGGGTAGAACTAATGAAGATGCCGCGTGTGAAATCACCACGCCAAGGCACGAAATTCAATTCCAGTGATTCTTGCTTCGATACTTGCATCAACGATTCGCCGATTTCCTGTCCGTGTTGGTGCGTCAGGGTTTTATACGATTGAATGTTGTTGGCGCGCCAACTGAAATGGGTGGACTGGCTCAGTGATTGTCCGGCGCCGGTACTTCCGGTTATGCCGGTGGTATGGATTTCCGGTAATTGTCCAGCCTGAGCAAGCGGTAAGAGTCCCAATTGGATCGCCGTGGCAAAGCAACCCGGGTTGGCAACGAATTGAGCATTTTTTATTTGCTCGCGATTCAGTTCGGTCAATCCGTAAACAAAGGATGCTTGTTTGAATGTATTGGATGCCTGATGACGAAAGTCGGTGGTGAGGTCGATGATGCGTAGCGAGGTTGGCAGGGTGGCGCTTTCTAGAAATGTACGCGATTCACCATGTCCCAAACACAGAAACAATACATCGATCGAATCCAATGGCATGGCATCCGTGAAAGTGAGGGTGGTATCGCCCAACAGATCGGCATGGGTGGTGTGCAAGGGTTTGCCGGCCTGACTGCGGCTGTGCGCAAAGGTGATCTCCGCGAACG
>Ga0102920_1000396_pt1 | contig 10917 bp, 7 predicted proteins | sample Colrivmeta1568A3_FD_78204 | JGI IMG/M metagenome (GOLD analysis project Ga0102920, IMG submission 78204) | Estuarine microbial communities from the Columbia River estuary - metaG 1568A-3 | ecosystem: Environmental > Aquatic > Marine > Intertidal zone > Estuary | place: USA: Columbia River Estuary...
ATGTTTGACGGTACCACCGTTGAGGTGCTCAATACCGATGCAGAAGGCCGCATGATTCTAGCCGACGCATTGGCCTACTCCAAAAAATTTGATCCCGCTCTCGTTATCGATGCGGCCACACTTACCGGTGCTGCCCTGCGTGCAATTGGCACTGAAGCGAGCATCGTGATGGGCAACGCAGCAGACAGCATCTTTGAAAACCTCGAGAAAAGCGCTACTGCAGTTCACGAGCGCGTGGTTCGCTTCCCTTTCTGGGACGACTACAAAAAACACATGAAATCCAAAATTGCCGACCTTAAAAATATTGGCGGGCCAAACGCCGGCATGATTTCAGCCGGAAAATTCTTAGAACATTTCGTTGAAGCACCTTATATCCACATGGATATCGCAGGTCCAGCTTGGCTAGATGCCCCTGAAAACTACAAAGGCGAGGGCGGAACAGGCGCCGGCATCCGTTTGCTTTACCACTTTCTTAAAACGAACAACATTTAATGGAAAAAGAAACCAAAGATAAAGAGGTAAAGGACAAAGAACAGTCCAATAAAGCCCTGATCAAAGTCGGTATTACTTTAGGCGACATCAATGGAGTTGGGCCTGAAATTATTGTCAAAGCCCTTCACGACAACCGCATCCTCACCGACATCACACCCGTAGTTTACGGCTCCAACAAAGTGATTTCCCACTATAAAAAACTACTCAATTTGCATGAATTCAGCTACATGTCTTGCAAAGATGCAGCTGAAATCAATCCAAAAAAGGTCAATATCATCAATGTTTGGCAGGAAGAAGTACAAGTTGAGGCCGGTGTTTCGAATGCCGATGGCGGTAAATACGCGCTGTTGTCACTAGAAGCCGCCACCAAAGATTTGGCAGAAGGAAAAATTGACGTGTTGGTTACTGCTCCTTTCTCCAAAGAAAATGTAGCCAAGGCAGGGTTCAATTTTGCTGGCCACACCGAATACCTCGCCGAAATGTCGGGCGCAAGCGAAGCACTTATGGTACTAGTATCGGGCAATCTTCGCGTGGCGCTCGTCACGACGCATATTCCGATCAAAGAAATTTCAAATCAATTGCAAAAAGACCTTATCGTTGCAAAAATCGAGGCCTTTGAGCAAAGTTTGAAAAAGGATTTTGGACTTATTCGTCCTAGAATCGCTGTATTTGGCCTGAACCCACATGCCGGAGAAAATGGCAAAATTGGCGAAGAAGAACAACAAACCATCATTCCAGCCATCCAAGCAGCCAAAAACAAAGGCGTCCTCGCTTTCGGCCCTTACCCTGCAGACGGCTTCTTTGGCTCGCCACTTCGTCAGCAATTCGACGGTGTATTAGCCATGTACCACGACCAAGGACTAGCCGCATTCAAAGCACTTTGCTTCGACGACGGCGTGAACTTCACTGCTGGTCTGCCTATTGTGCGCACAAGCCCCGACCACGGCACTGCTTTTGACATCGCAGGCAAAATGCTCGCCGATGAACAAAGCCTTAGAAGCGCCATCTTTTTAGCAGTGGATATCTACCGAAAAAGAAAGCAATTCAAAGAAATGAACGCCAACCCGTTGGCGATTTCTAAAGACGAAAACGGGAAGAAGGAACAAGATCGTGCAGACTGATTTTAAAAATCCAAAATAAATCCTTAATTTTGCCCTTTCGTTTTCGTCAGTGAAGCATTCATTATGAAAAGTCCATTTGCCATACCCTTCGTAGGATTAAAGCTAGGGCTCCACGAGTTTGAATTTGACATTGACAAATCGTTCTTTGAATCATTGCCTTACTCGCTCATCGAAAACGGTCGGCTTACTGCCTACCTCGAGTTAGAAAAGAAAGAAACCATGCTCATTGCCAATCTCGGTGTGATCGGTTTCATCTTTACTGATTGTGATCGTTGTACCGAGCCTTTAACACAAGAAATCGACGGAGAATTCACGCTATACTACACCTTTGGCGAAGAAGAATCCGAAGACGAAAATCTAATTGTTATTGCGCCCGAAAGCTATCAAATCGACATCACTCAACCTTTGTATGAGCTCATTAGCCTCTCGTTGCCCGCTAAAATGGTACACGAAGAGGGTGAATGCAACGAAGAAATGGTAGCCTTAATCAGCAAATACCAACAAACTTCAACTGATTCAAAACCCGATGAAGACGACATAGACCCCAGGTGGTCTGCACTTAAGAATTTAAATTAAATTGATATAAATTAACAAAAATGGCGCATCCTAAACGCAGAATATCGACCACACGTCGTGACAAACGTAGAACGCACAAGAAAGCGACTGCAAGCAACGTAGCTACTTGCCCTACAACAGGACAACCACACTTGTTTCACCATGCACATTGGCATGAAGGCAAACTTTACTATAAAGGTAAAGTTGTAGCTGAAAAAGCAACCGACTCCATCGAGGAGGCTCAGTAAGTTCTAATTTTCTCCCATGAAGATTGGGCTTGATGTCTCCGGTGGCGATTTCGCTCCGCAAGCGACAATTGATGGTGCATTGTTAGCCAAGCAAGAATTGGGTAACGATGTCACTATAGTTTTGTTTGGCGACGAACTGGTCATCCAAAAAGAACTGGCTAGCCGCGCCCAAAGCGCTGATTTATTCGAAATCATTCACGCCCCTGAGGTCATTACCTACCATGACCACCCCACAAGAGCGCTGCCCAAAAAACCCAATAGTTCTATTGCTGTAGGCTTTGAAAAGTTAGCAAAAGGACTCATTGACGTTTTTGCTAGCAATGGAAATACAGGAGCCATGCTCGTTGGTTCCATGTACAAACTCAACACCATTCCAGGCGTCATTCGCCCTTGTATTACCTCAACTTTGCCTACTATAAATGGAGGCAACTCCGTACTGCTCGATGTCGGTTCTAATGCCGATTGCAAGTCGGATGTACTTTATCAATTTGCAGTTTTAGGTTCTGTTTATGCCGCCACTGTATTGGAAATAGAAAATCCGAAAGTGGCCCTGCTGAACATTGGCGAAGAAGACTCCAAAGGCAACTTGCTTTCCATTGCGACCTACAAATTATTATCCGAAACAGACGAACTCAATTTCATTGGCAACATTGAAGGTCGCGATATCTTTACAGGTGTTGCTGACGTCATTGTTTGCGACGGATTTACCGGTAACATCGTACTCAAAGAGGCCGAGGGTATTTTTACGCTCATGAAGAAACGCGGTATTCAAGACGCCTATTTTGATCGTTTCAATTACGAAAACTACGGCGGAACCCCTATCTTAGGTGTGAAAGGCAACGCCATTATTGGCCACGGCATCTCAAATGATATTGCCGTCAAAAATATGATCCTTCATGCTCACAATGTAGTGAGTTCTGAGCTCACCGAAAAAATTAACCAAGCTTTCAACTAACATGGGTAAAATTACCGCTGCCATAACCGCAGTTCAAGGCTACGTGCCTGAACATATTTTATCAAACGAAGATTTAGCCAAATTGGTGGATACTTCCGACGAATGGATCACCACAAGAACGGGTATCAAAGAGCGTCGCATCATGAAAGATGGCGCCAGCTCGGACATGGCTGCGGCCGCTGCAAAAGCACTCCTCGAAAAGAAAGGAATTGACCCTTTAGACATCGAACTTGTGATCATCGGTACAGTAACGCCCGATCACCCCTTCCCGAGCACGGCAAACATTGTATGCGACAAAGTCGGCATGAAAAATGCCTGGAGTTTTGACGTCAATGCCGCTTGTTCCGGATTTTTGTACGCGTTATCAACTGGTGCTCAGTTCATCGAAACGGGCAAGCACAAAAAAGTTTTAGTCATTGGTGTAGACAAAATGACTTCTATCATCGATTACCAAGACCGCACCACTTGCGTCATTTTCGGCGATGGTGCTGGCGCCGTATTGCTCGAGCCCAATGAGGAAGGCAATGGCGTCATGGACTTCATCTTGAGAAGCGACGGTGCTGGCCGCCAATACCTCCAACAACCGGCGGGTGGTTCATACAAACCAGCTTCGATCGAAACAGTTGAAAACCGACTGCATTATGTCAAGCAAGAAGGTCAGGCTGTTTTTAAATTTGCCGTAACCAATATGGCAGATGTATCTGCAGAAATTATGGAGCGCAACAACCTTTCTAGCGACGATGTCAGTTGGTTGGTGCCACACCAAGCCAACCTTCGCATCATTGACGCAACAGCCAACCGCATGGGATTGACCAAAGAAAAGGTAATGATCAATATTCAGCGCTATGGCAATACAACAGCAGGAACCCTGCCGCTTTGTTTATGGGACTACGAAAAGCAGCTGAAAAAAGGCGACGTACTCATCCTGTCTGCATTTGGCGGCGGCTTCACTTGGGGTGCTATTTACCTCAAATGGGCCTACAATTCATAATTAAATTAACTTTGAAAAAAATTAGACCATGAATTTAGAAGATATCAAAGACCTTATCAAGTTAGTGTCCAAATCAGGACTCGGCAAAGTTGAAATCGAAAGAGAAGGTTTTCGCATTTCCATCAAAGGCAGCCAATCTGAGCCCGTGATGTACCAAGCGGCTCAAATGGTTGCAGCGCCAATAGCTGCACCTGCTGCTGCGCCTGCTTCAGCACCTGCTGTACCAGCGAGTTCAGAAAACAATTCAGCAGACGACAGCAAATACATAACCATTAAGTCTCCAATGATTGGTACGTTCTATCGCACCCCAGGCCCAGACAAAGATGCGTTTGTAAATGTTGGCGACAGCATCCAAAAAGGAGACAAAGTTTGCATCATTGAAGCCATGAAAACTTTCAATGAAATTGAATCAGAAATCTCTGGTAAAATTGTAAAAGTTCTCGTAGACAACGCAAGCCCAGTAGATTACGATCAGCCACTATTCTTGGTAGATCCAGCTTAAAAACAAAACCATGTTTAAGAAAATATTGATTGCCAACCGCGGCGAAATTGCGCTGCGCGTGATTCGCACCTGTAAGGAAATGGGCATCAAGACGGTGGCCGTTTATTCAACTGCCGACAAAGACAGCCTTCCTGTTCGTTTTGCTGATGAGGCCGTTTGTATTGGTCCACCGACAAGTGCATTGTCTTATTTGAGCATACCCAACATTATTGCTGCTGCCGAAATCACCAACGCAGATGCCATCCACCCTGGCTATGGATTCTTATCTGAAAACGAAAAATTCTCTAAGGTTTGTCAGGAGCACGGCATCAAATTTATTGGCGCCCTACCTGAACAAATTGCAGGAATGGGGGACAAAGCCACTGCAAAAGCCACAATGATTGCTGCAGGGGTGCCTTGTATTCCTGGATCAACAGGATTGTTAAAAGACCTCGACGATGCCTTTGCAACTGCAGAAGTTGTCAAGTACCCAGTCATATTAAAAGCCACTGCTGGTGGTGGTGGTAAAGGCATGCGCATCGTCTGGACCAAAGCCGACATGGAGGCAGCCTGGGACTCCGCTCGCCAAGAAGCTGGTGCCGCTTTCGGTAATGATGGAATCTATATGGAAAAATTCATTGAGGAGCCACGCCATATCGAAATTCAAATTGCCGGTGACCAATACGGAAACGCTTGTCATCTCTCTGAACGCGACTGCTCTATTCAGCGTCGTCATCAAAAATTAGTAGAAGAAACTCCTTCTCCATTCATGACTGACGAATTGCGCGAACGCATGGGCGAGGCGGCTATCAAAGCGGCTAAAGCGGTTAAATACGAAGGTGTCGGAACTGTAGAGTTTTTGGTCGACAAAAACCGCGACTTCTACTTCATGGAGATGAATACCCGTATACAAGTAGAACATACCATCACTGAAGAGGTCATCAATTTCGACCTCATCAAGGAGCAGATTAAAATCGCAGCTGGAGAAAAAATTTCTGGGAAAAATTACTACCCAACTATGCACGCTATTCAGTGTCGCATTAATGCCGAAGATCCCTACGCTGATTTTCGACCGAGCCCGGGTAAAATCACTGATTATCACTGCCCAGGTGGTCATGGCGTGCGCATCGACGCCCACGTTTATGCAGGCTACTCCATTCCTCCCCACTACGACTCCATGATTTCAAAACTCATCGTCGTGGCACAAACGCGTGATGAAGCCATTTTAAAAATGAAGCGCGCACTGAACGAATATGTTATTGGAGGTGTTAAAACAACCATTCCTTTCCACCAAAAACTCATGGATAATCCCGACTTCAATTCGGGGAATTTTACCACCAAGTTTATGGAAACATTCGAATTTTAATCAAAGGCTTCTTCGGAAGCCTTTTTTATTTCTCCAAAAGGCAACGCATTAGTTGGTAATTCGTTATGATATTGCTAAATTTAGCAAGCTAAAACTAAACTAACGAAACACTACTACTCACAAATGCGCTTCATCGCCTTTTTTGGCCTGTTACTTGCTTTGGTTTTTCAGACCCAAGCACAATATTGTACAACGGCCACAAGTACAACAGCCATTGCGCCTACAAGCACGGTTCAAAATACAGCGACATTCCCTGCTGGTACTGCTCCGGTCTTCACTTTTACGGGTACGGCAGGATGCACCTACACCTTCACAACCTGTGGTCTGAGTTCTGTAGATACCTATTTGCGCATATACAATTCATCTATCACGTTAATACAGGGTTGGGATGACCAATGTGGCTTACAAACAAACGCAGTTTGGACCTGCCCGGCAACAGCCGCTTACAGTATTCAACTTTCTCAGTTCGTTTGCGGGCCGCTCATAGGCGCTGCAACCATGGCTTACTCAGTGAGCTGCCCAACACCTCCATGCAGCAACCCTGTTGTCAACGCTGGGTCAGATGTCATCATTTGCCAAGGCGCGAGCGGCCAATTAAGCGGAACGGTTACAGCTGGAACAGGTGGCACCACCGGCGGAAGCGGCGGGGTTATGACCGTCACTATCAACAGCTCCGGCTGGCTCGATATGGTTTCGTGGACGCTTACGAACGCCGGAGGCACACAAGTTGGATCAGGTGGGCCCTACGGTTTTGGAACTTCAAATACTGTGACCATCGCCACACCAGGGGCGGGTCCATATAGTTTTTATCTAGAAACACTTGGAATTATCTGCGACAACACCGCTAACTATACCATTACCTGCAATGGAACGAGCGTCGCCACAGGTGCGGTCGGGCCGTGTAATTCTACTACAATTTCAGTTGCAAACTGTAGTACAACCGGTGGGCCAAGCACCACCCCCATTACCTATTCTTGGAGCCCAGCAACAGCACTCAGTTCTACAACCATTTTAAATCCGACGGCAAGCCCTACCGCCACCACAACTTATACCTTAACAGCCACGCAAGGAACCTGCACAAGTCAAGACCAAGTAACTGTCTACGTCAATCCTTTGCCAACTGTGAATGCAGGGCCTGATGTCACGCTTTGTGGCGGGCAAACCTCTACAGTACTTAACGGTACAGCTTCTGCTACCGGAGGTTTTACGGGGCCGATCACGGTAAATATTTTCAGTGGAAGTAATTTAGATGAAACCACTTGGACCTTGACCAATTCACTCGGTGCAGTTGTTGGTTCTGGAGGTCCTTATGCCACAGGGTCAAATAACACTATAACAATAAACAACCCTACCAATCCCCCTTTTACCTTCAATCTAGAAACCCAGGGGCCATCCAATTCAAATGTTGCAGGATATAATGTCCTTTGTGGAGGCTTGACAGGAACATCAATTAGTGGGGGGCTTGCCATTTTAACTGGAGGGCAAACAATTGCTGTGCCTATCGCTGGTTGTGCGGGGACTGTTACTCCAACCGTTACCTGGAGCCCTGCAGCAACTTTGTCAAGTACAAATACCCTCACCACTACAGCGAGCCCAACAACTACCACTACATATACGCTTACTGCTACAGCAAACGGCTGTACCAATCAAGATCAAGTCACTGTTTCAATTGCAGCGCCTCCAACTGTTGCGGTCAATAATACCACCATTTGTTCGGGCCAAACAGCTACCCTAACGACTACACCAAGCAGTGCCGGCGGTACATTTTTATGGTCGCCAGGCGGGCAAACCAGTAGTTCTATCACTGTGTCGCCTACTACTACCACAAATTATAGTGTTGTTTACACGCTCAATGGCTGTAGTTCTACAAGTGCCACAGGAACCGTAACCGTAGCGCCAAGCCCTACAGTTAGTGTTACGCCCGTTACCTTTTGCCCTGGTGCAGCTGTTACTCTAAGCGCAAGTGCAAGCCCAGCCGGAGGAACCTTCAGTTGGAATCCTGGAGGGCAAACAACAAACAGTATTACGGTATCTCCCACTGCAACGACAAGCTACACTGTAAGCTATACTGTCCCTGGTTGCCCAGCTGGCACGGCAACAGGCACGGCAACTTTGGCCAATGTTTTAGACTGGGCAAACGTACAATGGCCAGGTACCTCAAGCATCTGTGTAGGTCAATCTCTGAATATCTACGGACAAGTTTTTGAATCGGGGCTTACAAACCCTACAGGACAAGCTTCAGGTATTTCTGTATCATATGGTATCTCCACCACCAATACCAATCCGTCAACTTGGCCAGCAAGTGCATGGACCACCGCAAGCTATAATCCTTTGTCATCAGTAAACCCCAACAACGACGAATACATGGGGACACTATCCAATTTAGCCGCCGGAACCTATTACTACGCCTTTAGTTTCACCTACAACGGCTGTACCGTTTATGGTGGTTATAATGCAAGCGGTGGCGGCTTTTGGAATGGCACTAACAACGTGAATGGCGTTGTTACGGTTGTAGCAAATACCACGCCCACATTCGGTCCAATTGCGGCAATATGCTCGGGTGGAACGCTCAGCCCACTGCCTACTAGTTCCAACAACGGTGTCGCCGGAACTTGGGCCCCTTCCTTAAATAATACCCAAACAACTACCTACACTTTTACGCCCAATTCAGGCGTTTGTGCGACAACCGCTACCACAACAATTGTAGTCAACGTGCTACCAACAGCTGGCATAACAAACAATAGCAATTCCACCGTGTTAACTTGTAGTTTGCCCAGTATTTCTCTTACCGGAACAGGCGGTGGCTCCTACTCATGGAGTAACGGCACCGCCATTATTGGTGGTACTGCAAGCCAAAACATTACCACTCCAGGAAACTACGTGCTGACTGTCACCAATGCTGCAGGTTGTGCAGCCACAAACAATATCACTATTACGCAAAACATAAGTGCTCCGAGTGCGGCCATCTCAAGTACTGCAAGTGTATTAAATTGCAGCACCACATCGGTCACCTTAACAGCATCGGGCGGAGGAACTTACGCTTGGAGTAATGGTACTAGTGTGGTAGGGACAAGTGCTTCTTTAACTGTGAGCAACCCGGGCACATACACTGTTACCGTCACAGCGGCAAACGGTTGTACGGCTTCTGCAAGTCAAATCATCACTCAAGACATCACGCTTCCAAATCTTCAAGTTGCCAACCAACAAAACACAACGATTTTGACTTGTGCTGTTGCAGGAATTGATCTTACAGCGTCTGGCGCAGTGAACTATTCTTGGAGCAATGGTACAAGTATTGTTTCAACAGCAGCTGCACTTACAGTTACACTTCCTGGTTCTTACACCGTAACGGCAACTGGATCCAATGGCTGTAGTTCTACAAGTACAATAGTGATTACCGAGAATATTACGCTTCCTGTTGTTTCAATTTCATCATCCAACGGGAATACAATTACATGTTCAATTACAAATATTACACTTACTGCAACGGGTGGTGCTTCATATGAATGGGAAAGCAATGGCAACATTATAGGAACTGCCGCTACTCTTTTAGTAAATGCGCAAGGGGTATATAACGTGACCGCTACTGGTAGCAATGGCTGCATCAACACGACAAGTTTTACCGTGCTTGAAAATTTAACCGCTCCTACAGTAACCATTAACTCCAGCGTAGCCAACAATCAGCTCAATTGCACCACCACGTCAATCCAATTAACCGCCACCGGAGGAGGAACATACAATTGGAGTCAAGCAAGTAATAACTTGGGATCAAGTTCTTCAATTAATGTCAATTCGCCAGGTGTCTATACCGTTATAGTAACGTCTGCTAACGGATGTGCAACGCCTGCTGCTGTTACAATTACCCAAAACATTCAAAATCCAACGGCAGCCATTACCAACAATCCAAATGCCAACACACTGACTTGTAGCACCACGAGTATTGCCCTCACGGCAAGTGGCGGAGGAACCTATTCTTGGAGCAACGGCACTACAATTGTTGGTACTACGGCTTCTATAAACGTTACGGCACCTGGCGTTTATACAGTAACAGTTACAGGGAGCAACGGATGCAGCAACACGGCGACAGCAACCATCCTTCAAGACCTGAGCACCCCGACTGCTGCCATCGCCAACAACTCGAGCACAACAGTACTCAACTGTAGCCAAACAAGTATCTCACTGACCGCCACCGGAGGGGTTGCTTATTCTTGGAGCAACGGAACAAGCACTGTTGGTACAACAGCAAACCTAAGTGTGAGTTTGCCAGGCACCTACACCGTTACGGTTACGGGAACTAACGGCTGTACTGCAACATCAAGTGTTACCATCACGCAAACAACTGCAGCACCTGTTGTAACTATTGCTAATGCACCAAATGCAAGTGAACTTACTTGTTCACTGACCTCCATTTCCTTAACGGCAACGGGAGGAGGCACCTATTCTTGGAGCAACGGAACTGCCGTGATCAGTACCAACAGTACCTTGAATATCACTAGCCCAGGGACCTACACCGTCACTGTCACAGGAGCCAACGGCTGCAGCAGTACCGCTAGCACTACCATTACTCAAAATATAACTGCCCCGGGTGCAAGTATTTCGAGTAATCCAAGTACCACCATGTTATCTTGCACCAATGCGGCCCTGACTTTAAATGCCACCGGAGGCGTATCGTACTCATGGAGCAACGGAACAACAGTAATCGGAACAA
>Ga0102920_1000402_pt1 | contig 10845 bp, 9 predicted proteins | sample Colrivmeta1568A3_FD_78204 | JGI IMG/M metagenome (GOLD analysis project Ga0102920, IMG submission 78204) | Estuarine microbial communities from the Columbia River estuary - metaG 1568A-3 | ecosystem: Environmental > Aquatic > Marine > Intertidal zone > Estuary | place: USA: Columbia River Estuary...
TCCATCTTGTCCCAGCTTCGGATCAGCATGCCCAGCCGGGGATTTTGAGTGAAAAAGGAGCGGTGCGTCACCATGAAACGCCAGAAAAGTCCGTCCCAGACTGTTTGCCATTCACCTTTATCCCAACGCCCCATCTTCATTACGTAGTTGCTGCCACTGATGTAGGGTTTGGTGGTCATTAATCCGCCATCGGCAAATTGGGTCATTCCATACACATTGGGCACCATGACCCAGTCATAGGCATCAATGTATAGGGTCATGAACCAACGGTGCACTTCATCCGGATCAAACTCACAAAGCAGCATGAAATTTCCCAATATCATCAACCGTTCGATGTGGTGGGAATAGCCGGTTTTCAATAGTTTTTGGATGACGGCGTCTACCGGAATAATGCCAGTCTGACCGGTCCAAAAGGACTCGGGGATCTTGCGTTTGAATTTCCAGTAATTGGTAGTACGCTGTTTGCGTCCTGCTTGTACATAGACCAGCCTTATGAATTCTCGCCAACCGGCTATTTGTCGAATAAATCCTTCCAAGGAAGCGAGCGGTATATTGTGGGTATTTGCGTGATTCAATGCACGTTCAATGATTTCGTGTGGACTCAAAAGCCCAACATTGAGCATGGGCGTCAGTCCGCTGTGAAACAAAAAATGTTCAGTAGGGTGCATGGCATCCTCATAGTCGCCAAATTGTGCAAATCGGTCAATTAAGAAAGCATCTAGCCAACGTAACGCCGAAGCTCGGTCGATCGGGAAGTGAAAATCACTGGCCGAACCGTAGTGCTGGGGGAAATGAGTATTTACGTACTGGACGGCTTCGTCGAGGTGCTCATTTTGGGTACTCGAAAGGAGTGGAGGGGTCAGTCCTTTCGGAAGCGGTTTTCGGTTGTCGGCATCAAAGGACCATTGTCCACCTACCGGTTTACCCGCTTCATCGAGTAGCCACTGATTCTTTTTTCGATGCCGGGTATAAAAATCTGTTTGGAAATAAATTGGTTGTTTTCTTCCGGCGATGGGCTCATCCGGTTCGCAAAGAAAATTGGGCGAGGGGAGGATCTCCAATTCGACGTTGACCGTGGTTGCAGAACGCTTTAGTCGACGCAACAACCAATCATCTGTTGGATCGCAGACAACGAGTTTTTTTATGCCCAGTTTCGCTAGTTCAGGCAACAATTTTCGCACATCGGAATTGGCGTCGGCAGATTGAATATATCGGATCTCGAATCCGGCTGATTGCAGGGCTTCGGCATAGGCGCACATGCTGGCCCGGTGAAAAACCAGTTTGGATCGATGGTAGCGATATTCACGAAAAAACAAATGTTCTTCCACCAGCCAGATGGGCTGACCCGGTTGACATGCTGGATGATCGGCGTAAAGCTGATGCGGGAATATTAAAGAAGCGGATTGCACAAGGGGAGAACAATTTCATTCATGATTTGTTCTTTCAAAAAACTACCATGGAAACGGTCAAGGGGAAAAAAGTGTTGCTGGTTGGGGCTACCGGCGGAATCGGTCGTCGAACGGCCATGCAGCTTCGCCAGAGCGGTGCAGAGTTGTTCTTGACCGGACGGGATGCAGGGCGTTTGCAGCAACTGGCTGATGAACTTGGCATTCCAGCCACACAAACAGCGGTGGTAGACCTGTTCAGCTCCGGTTCGGTGGAAGCATTGCACCAGACCTATTTTTCCGTTTTCGATTCAATTGATGTGTTGGTGAATGCCTCCGGGATCGGGATCATCAAACCGCTGGAGCAACTCAGTGAGGAAGAGTTTTTGCGAACACTCGATGTAAATCTGGTGGCCCCTTTTCGACTGATGAAGTCTTTTCTGCCAGCCATGAAACAAGCCGGAAAGGGGTTGGTCATTCACATTCCGGGTGTTTTAGGGAAAGTGCCCATGGCCGGTGCGGCGGCGTACTGCGCCAGTAAATATGGCTTGGTGGGCATGATGCAAAGTTTGCGAGAAGAAGTCAAACGTACCCAGATCCGATTTACGATGATCTATATGGGTGGGGTGGATTCTCCGTTTTGGGATGGTATTGACCTGCGGGTGCAGCGCGATAAGATGATCGTGGCTGATGAGGCTGCTCGGGCCATTTGGTTCCTTTGCCAACAGCCTGCCTCCGGTGTGGTCAGTGAGTTGGTTCTGCAGCCTTTTAATCACCAGGCCATTTAATGCGCTTGAAGGGTGCAATTGGTTATTTTTGCGGATCCTTCTGAATCTGCTTGCACATGTCCATTCCTCCCCCGGAAATCCGGTTTGACAATACTGAAATTGCGTTTGCGCATCAATCTGATGCACAACTCAATCAATCTCTTTTCTTATTTGGGTTGATGTCTTGGTCGCCGCTGGTAAAACTGGGTACCCGGTTTACGCCCTGGGCGGTAAGAAACAAGCTGCCCATTTTGTCGCTGCTGCGTAAAACCATCTACCGTCAATTCGTAGGCGGGGAGAGTTTGGAAGAATCGCGCAACGTTTCCAATATGTTGCACCAACACCAAGTGGATGTTATATTGGATTATGGGGTTGAGGGTAAAGAAGGAGAGGAGAATTTTGAGTTGGCCAAGCAGGAGTTCATTCGGGTGATCCAACACGCATCGACCTGCCCCAACATTCCGTTTATGAGTATCAAGGTAACGGGATTGGCCCGTTTTGCCTTGTTGGAAAAGATTCACGCATTGATCCAATTGCAAAAAGGGGATGTGCTTACTTGTTATTTACAGGCGCTCAATCAGCTTACGGAGTCCGAGCGCAACGAATGGTCGCAGGTGGTAAGGCGTTTGCACCAGATCGTGGAGGTTGGCCAAGCGATGAAAGTCGGGGTGTTGATTGATGCCGAGGAATCCTGGATCCAAGACCCCATCGATTCGGTATCCCTACTACTGATGGAGAAATTCAATCACGAGCGCGTGATTGTTTTCAATACCTATCAACTTTATCGGCACGACCGATTGAGTTTTTTGGTCGATAACTTCCACTGGACGGAAAAAAGGGGATGTTTACTAGGGGCGAAACTGGTCCGTGGTGCCTACATGGAAAAAGAACGTAACCGGGCTAATAAGCTGGGTTATCCTTCGCCCATACAAATGGATAAAGCGGCTACTGACCGCGATTACGACAATGCCGTATCCTTTTGTTTGGAACACATCGATCGGATCTTTCTGATGGTTGCTTCCCACAATGAAGCAAGCAGTTTGTATGTCACGCAGCTGTTGAAGGAGCTGGGCCATTCCACGGATCACCCGCATGTACATTGGAGCCAACTTTTTGGAATGAGCGACAACATTACGTTCAATCTGGCGAAGGCTGGGTGCTCCGTGAGCAAATACCTGCCTTTTGGCCCGATACAGGAGGTGATTCCTTATTTGATGCGTCGTGCACAGGAAAACACCGCTGTGAGCGGCCAAACCAGTCGGGAGCTGAACTTGCTGCGGACCGAGCGTTCACGTCGAAAACAAGCCCGTCACTAGGGTATCCACAGTTTGCCAACAATGGGAAACCCCTCCTACGTTTTGGGGGGGCGGAATGGTTAACTTGCCGTCATGCAAGCCTATCACGACCTGCTTCGTCACATTTTAGATCATGGGGCGGACAAGACCGACCGAACCGGAACCGGAACCCGAAGTGTATTTGGTTATCAAATGCGCTTTGATCTGCAGGCCGGATTTCCCTTGGTTACTACGAAGAAGCTCCATCTGAAAAGCATCATTCACGAACTGCTTTGGTTTTTGAAAGGAGAGACCAACATCGCCTATTTGAAAGAAAACGGGGTTTCGATCTGGAACGAGTGGGCCAGCGAAACCGGTGAACTGGGTCCGGTCTATGGAAAACAATGGCGCAGCTGGGAAGGGAAAGATGGCAAGGTGGTGGACCAGATCAGTGAACTCATCCAGCAGATAAAAAAAACACCCGATAGTCGCCGCCTCATAATCAGTGCCTGGAATGTGGCTGAACTTTCTCAAATGGCCTTGATGCCTTGCCACACGTTGTTCCAGTTTTACGTAGCCAATGGCAAGCTCAGTTGCCAACTATATCAGCGCAGTGCCGATGTCTTCCTGGGTGTGCCATTCAACATTGCCTCTTATGCATTGCTGACCCTGATGATCGCGCAAGTATGCGATCTCCAGCCTGGCGATTTTGTACATACGTTCGGCGACGCACACATTTACAACAATCACTTTGAACAAGTTCATACGCAGCTCGAACGAACGCCCTTTGCCTTGCCCACCATGCGATTGAACCCCGCAGTAAACGATATATTTTCATTCAAATTCGACGATTTTACATTGGAGAACTATCAATTCCATCCGGCGATCAAGGCGCCGGTTGCCGTTTAAATCAACCCTATGAGGATTTCCCTGATCGTTGCAGCCGCGCAGAATGGAGCCATTGGACTTGAAGGACGTATGCCCTGGCATTTGCCCAACGATCTGCGTCATTTTAAAAATTTGACTTGGGGAATGCCGATTGTCATGGGGCGAAAAACATTTGAGTCCTTGGGAAAGCCATTACCCGGCCGTCAGCACATCGTGATCACGCGTCAGTCGGGTTTCAATCCAGCAGGCGTACAAGTTGTAGCTGGTCCGGATCAAGCCATTGAAATGGCCGCTTCACTTGACGTTAACGAGGTAATGGTAATCGGGGGTGGCGAAATCTATAAATTATTCATTGAGCGTGCCAATCGCATCTACCTCACACGCATTCATGCTTCTTTCGAGGGCGATACCTTTTTACCGGAAATCGATTTTGACCATTGGAAATTGAGTAGTCAATTGCATCAGCCGGCCGATACGAAAAATCCGGTCGATCATTCATTTGAACAATGGGATCGTTTCTGATTATTTACTCCCATGCGTGAGGCAATCCGTTTGGCTTGGAATTATCTAGATCATCGTTGGCAATCTGCCAATGCCGATGGTCATGGGGTGCACTCTCCCTTTTTGTTTTCATTCATCACCGACATTCTCCGAGATGATCACCAATACCCGGAGTATAGGCTACCGGAGCAATTCCGAAGGGAATTGTTGGCAGATCATACGGCTTTCGATCGATTGGATTTGGGGGCCGGTAGCCGAAAGAAAAGAGATCAAGTGACCATCCGGTCTATGGCCCAACGGTCGCTGCAACCCGAGAAATGGGCCCAACTGCTTTATCGAATTATTCGTCAATACAGGCCCGGTCCGGTATTGGAGTTGGGCACTTCATTCGGCGTGACTACACAATACCTGGCGCTGGCAGACCCGACTCAACCGGTTTACACATTGGAGGGGGATCCGTTCATTGCCGCGCATGCGGCGAATCAGTTTATAAAATGCGGGCTGCACCTGGTGGAAGTGATCGTGGGGGATTTTGATGACCGCCTCGGCGAAACATTGAGTAAAATGGATGCAGTTGGGCTGGCCTTGATCGATGGAAATCACCGAAAAGAACCCACGCTCAGATATTTTGAACAGCTGCTGCCTCGAGTCAATAACGATTCGATCTTGATCTTTGATGATGTGTATTGGAGTGCTTCCATGCAGTCGGCTTGGGCGATGATTCGTTCTCATCCACAGGTCCGATGCAGCATCGATCTATTTCGCATGGGTATCGTGTTGTTTCGAAGTGAATTTCACGAACCTTTGCATATCCGCCTGCGTTACTAATTCCGTAACTTCACCACCTCAAATTCCCTTGCATGTTCACCATTGGTCTGCTGAAAGAACCCGCTTTTGAATCCCGCGTGTCACTGGTGCCGGAAACGGTAGCCGCCCTGATTAAAAAAGGGGTCAAGGTTGTGGTCGAATCAGGCGCCGGTTTACGTGCCTTTTCATCCGATGAGCAATATGCCAATGCCGGTGCCGAGATCACATCGCGGACCCAGGTCATACAAGCTGCTGCTGTATTGCTTAGCATACATCCTCCATCCGATGCGGAGTTGGGGGCCTGTAGCGGTAAAGTATTGATCGGTGTGTATCAGCCCTTATTCAACCGCGATTTAATGGAGTCTTGGGCACAGAAAGGCATTGCTTCCTTTTCACTGGACATGCTGCCGCGTACCACGCGCGCTCAATCCATGGATGTACTCAGTTCACAAGCCAACATTGCGGGTTACAAAGCCGTACTGTTAGCCGCTACGGAATATGGCCGGTATTTTCCGATGTTCATGACAGCCGCGGGTAGCATCGCTCCGGCCAAAGTTTTGATTTTAGGGGCTGGGGTAGCCGGGTTGCAAGCCATAGCTACTGCCAAAAGGTTGGGTGCTGTGGTAGAAGTCTTTGATACCCGCCCGGCAGTGAAAGAGGAGGTCATGAGTTTGGGCGGTAAGTTCATTGAAGTGGAAGGGGCGGCGGATGCCAGTCAAGCCGGTGGTTACGCCGTCGAGCAATCGGAGGATTTTAAACAACGTCAGCGAGCCCGCATTGCTGAATCAGCCATCAAAGCAGATATTATCGTAACAACGGCACAGATACCCGGAAAGAAAGCGCCACTGCTGATCACCGAAGACATGATTGAGAAAATGCGTCTTGGTTCGGTCATCATCGATTTGGCTGCCGCAACCGGTGGTAACACGCCTTATACCAAGAACGATCAAACCATTGAGCAAGGCCCAGTTCGTATCGTCGGAAATTCCAACTTGGCCGCTACCATGCCCGCCGATGCTTCCAAGTTATATGGAAAGAATATTCAAAACTTCTTGAGTCTTCTGATCGGAGCGGATGGAAATTTGCAATTGAACTGGACAGATGAATTGGTCAGTGGGTCCTGCATCACAAACGAAAACAAAGTGGTACATCCCCGATTGATCGCTTAAAATAATGCATATGCAAACCGTTTTGAATTGGATCGAGTCGAATCAGTCGATCATCTACATTGTGATCCTGATGATTTTTGTTGGGATCGAGGTGATCGGTCGGGTTCCAGCTGTCTTGCACACCCCGCTCATGAGTGGGGCCAATGCCATACACGGGGTGGTGATCATTGGGGCCATCATCGTAATGGGTCAGGCGCAGCCTGACAATTACTTGGCCCTGGCACTGGGATTTTTAGCCGTCGTGCTGGGTACCATCAATGTGGTGGGTGGATTTGTCGTAACCGACCGTATGTTGGAAATGTTCAAAAAGAAAAAATAATTCACCGATGTATTCATCCTTGCTTACTTTTTTTTATTTGATCGCGTCGGTGACCTTCATCGTCGGGTTGAAAATGCTTTCTCATCCGGCATCGGCCCGAAAAGGCAACATGGTTGCTGCGATCGGAATGGCCATTGCGGTCTTGGGTACAATTTTCCTCTATGAAAAAGAGGGCGAGCCGTTGGGTAATTATGGCTGGATCTTTTCCGGCATTCTCTTGGGTACGATCCTGGGTACGCTGTCTGCCAAGCGCGTAAAGATGACGGCCATGCCGGAGATGGTAAGCCTATTCAACGGGATGGGTGGTGCTTGTGCCGCGCTCATTAGTTTGGTCGAATTCGATCACCTCCTGCATGCCGATCCTATAAACATACTGGCCATGGCCATGAATGGGGGAGTAGCCGCCCTTCAAGGCTTTCTGTTGATCGTTTTACTCGGGTTGATTATCGGTTCCATTTCCTTTGCGGGAAGCGTGATTGCTTGGGGAAAATTAAATGGCTCGATGAAGGACTTCTCCTTTCCGGGTCAGCATATTTTCAATTTGTTGTTAATGGCGATCATCCTTGGTCTCGCTGGTTACTTGATCCTTGCTTTGCCAGCCAATCCCGCTTATTATTTCTACGCCATCTTTGCCCTTTCCATTCTATACGGACTCTTTTTTGTGTTCCCGATTGGCGGAGCAGACATGCCGGTAGTAATCTCTTTGCTGAATTCATTCACAGGCGTTGCGGCGGCATGCGGCGGATTTTTATACGACAATAAAGTCATGCTTACCGGCGGTATCCTAGTTGGAGCGGCCGGAACGTTGCTTACCATTCTCATGTGCAAGGCAATGAATCGTTCGTTGGCAAACGTACTGATCGGTTCTTTTGGCGCAAGTGCCAAATCAACCGGTGCTACGCAAACAGGGGGCAGCTATAAAGAAATCAGTTTGTCGGATACGGCCGTGCTGATGAGTTATGCGAATAAGGTCTACATCGTTCCCGGATATGGATTGGCCGTAGCACAAGCGCAACACATTTGTCACGAATTGGAAAAGCTACTCGAGAGCAAAGGCGTAGAGGTGAATTATGCGATTCATCCGGTAGCTGGTCGGATGCCCGGTCACATGAACGTACTATTGGCCGAAGCGGATGTGCCGTATGATAAATTACGGGAGATGGAACAAGCCAATGAGGAATTTGGTACAACCGATGTTGTTCTCATCTTAGGGGCTAATGACGTGGTTAATCCGGCAGCCAAAACCGATCCTGCTTCTCCGATTTATGGCATGCCGATTTTAGATGTAGAACTCGCCAAACACGTGATCGTTAATAAGCGAAGCATGAAGCCCGGGTACGCCGGCATTGAAAATGAACTCTTCTTCCGACCTAAGACCTCTATGCTATTCGGGGATGCGAAGAAAGTGTTGCAAGACCTAGTGGCTGAGATCAAATCCCTTTGAGTGTCGTGTCATTTCCTGCACATTTTCTGGATCATGTAGGTGGCTTGCCCGGATATGATCTTGTTGAATTTGAACAGGCTCATCGTCAAATTCCGCCTACCTCAATTCGACTCAATCCATTCAAGCCGGTTGACATTTTCATGGATTCAGCCCCGATCCCTTGGAGTCGCTCCGGAAGGTATTTGCCAGCGCGTCCTTCTTTCACTTTCGACCCAGTTTTTCATGCGGGTGCTTATTATGTACAAGAGGCCAGCAGTCAGCTTCTGGAGCAGGTGGTTTTGCAGCATCTCGCATCGGTGGGTTCGCTGCGTGTTTTGGATCTCTGTGCGGCACCGGGCGGGAAGTCTACCCATTTGCTTTCCTTAATTGGCGATGCCGGCTTGTTGGTATCCAACGAAGTGATCCGCAGTCGTTCCGGAATATTGGCCGATAACCTAGATAAATGGGGCTGTGCCAATTCGATCGTTACGCAAGAAGATCCTACGGTCATCGGAAAGCTCAGCGGATTTTTCGATCTGATGGTGGTGGATGCGCCTTGCAGTGGAAGCGGGTTGTTTCGAAAAGATCCGGATGCCATGGGGCATTGGAGCAATTCAGCGGTGGAACATTGTGCGGCCCGTCAAAAACGTATTTTATCCGACAGTTGGTCTGCTCTAAAAGAGGACGGCATACTTGTTTATAGCACCTGTTCTTTTTCCGAATTAGAAAATGAACAAATGGTCAACTGGATACTGGAGGAATTGGGCGGCGAGTTCTTGCCGTTGACACTTCCTGATGGTTGGGGAATTACAACAACGGCAGCCGGCTATCGCTGTTGGCCACACCGCCTGCAGGGGGAAGGATTTTTCTTGGCAGCCATCCGAAAGGTATCCGCTGCGTCGATGGCTAGTGGTCGAACCAAATCAATGCCGCAACGAGTCGTGGGGGATGTACGTACACGGTTGAATGACTGGTGGAAATTCGATGATGGAGCGGTGTTTGATTGGAAAGGGGGCTTATGGGGATTTCCCGCAGCCTTGGCCTCTGACCTGGAATGGCTTTGTGCGCACTGTCAACCCCTGCGTGTTGGAACTAGGCTGGGGGAATGGGTAAAGGGGGATCTGATACCCGATCATGCACTTGCATTGAGTCGCTCAGTTTCATCATTGTGGCCCCGGTTGGAATTGGAACTGGACGAATCGATCCGATACCTGCAACGAGGAGCTGTCGAAAGGGAGGGGCTGCAGCGGGGTTGGATGCTGGTTACCCACCGATCGTTGCCAGTGGGCTGGATCAAATCTTTGGGAAATCGGATCAACAATTATTATCCGGCGCATTTACGAATTCTTAAACAATCTCCCGGTTCAGGTGCCGAAAAAAATCCCCAACTTTGGACGGATGCCTAATCTGAGTCCCATCAAGCTTATCGGTTTGTTGATGCTGTTTGTTTCCATGCAAGCAACGGCGCAACGCAATCAACTGCGTTTGCAAAAAGGGGCCAAGGGGTTTTATCTGGAGCATAAAGTGGCAGCCAAGCAAAGCTTTTTTTCATTGAGTCGGATGTACAACGTGCATCCTCGTTTTTTGGCCGATTACAATAAACTGGATTATAAGAAAGGGTTGCAGATCGATCAGGGGATCCGGATCCCGCTGACAGATACAAACTACGAGCGAACGCAGGCGAATGGGGTGCCTATCTATCTCAAAGCTGTTTCCGATGATGTGTTGACCGATATGGCCCGATTCGCCGGTATACGTCCAGCTGATATGCAGTGCTGGAATACTTATACCGGTAGCGAGATTAAAAAAGGATCTTCTTGGATTGTGGGTTTTCTTAAAACACAGGAGCTGAAAGACCAACAAGTAAAAATCACCTGTACCCAAAAGAATCCCACTCCCCAAACTCCTCAAACCGTCCAAACTGCCCAAACTTCTCAAACTCCCAAACCTGTCCAAACTCCTCAAGCTGTCCAAACTGTCCCCTCCAATCTGCCCGCTTCTTCTACTTTCCAGTCCGCCTACTTGGAGCAGATCAAGAAAACCCCCGTCTCCCAGCAGTTGAACGTAATGGCTTCAATTTTCAAGACCAGCAGCGGATGGCAGGATGGGAAGTATTATCTATTGATCGACAATTTGATTCCGGGTACCATCATAAAATTGATCAATCCCGCGAACCAGAAAGAAGTTTATGCCAAAGTGTTGGGCGAAATGAGTCGCATCAAACAAAACGAGGGATTGGACATTCGAATCAGCAACGCAGCGGCCGCCATGTTGGAAGTGCCGGAGAACTCGAAGTTCAATCTTCAGATTCA
>Ga0102920_1000406_pt1 | contig 10793 bp, 6 predicted proteins | sample Colrivmeta1568A3_FD_78204 | JGI IMG/M metagenome (GOLD analysis project Ga0102920, IMG submission 78204) | Estuarine microbial communities from the Columbia River estuary - metaG 1568A-3 | ecosystem: Environmental > Aquatic > Marine > Intertidal zone > Estuary | place: USA: Columbia River Estuary...
TTCACCGCTAAAATCACCCCTGATTCTGGAAATTGATTTCAGCGGAAAACCGCGCGTGGCCGTTAATCCGCCTTGGGATGGAGGCTGGATCTTTAAAAAAGATAAATCCGGAAACCCCTGGATGTCGGTCGCTTGCCAAGGATTGGGAGCCAGTGTCTGGTATCCGTGCAAAGACCATCAAAGCGATGAACCCGACCGAGGGGCGAAACTGAACATCGTCGTTCCGGATTCGCTCAGTGCCGTAGCCAACGGGCGATTGCTCTCGAAAACACCCATCGTTCCGAATAAGCAAAAATGGAGCTGGTCGGTCTCCTCTCCAATTAACAATTACAACATCGTTCCCTACATCGGTCATTATAGTCACTACAGCGACACCTTAATGGGTGAAGGAAATAAACAATTGGACTTGGATTACTGGGTATTGAGCGAAGACCTGGAAAAAGCCAAACCGCAATTTGATCGAGATGTAAAACGCATGCTGCGCGCCTTCGAATATTGGTTCGGCCCCTATCCCTTTTACAAAGACGGATTCAAACTGGTTCAATCACCGCACCTGGGCATGGAACATCAATCGGCCATTGCCTATGGCAATCAATTCAAGAACGGGTACATGGGCAGAGACCTTTCCGGTAGCGGCTGGGGATTGGGATGGGATTACATCATCATCCACGAAAGTGGTCACGAATGGTTCGCCAACAACATCACCACCCGAGACATTGCCGACATGTGGGTGCATGAAGGTTTCACGATGTATTCAGAAGTACTTTTCACTGAATACCATTACGGGGAAAAAGCAGCCGATGCTTATCTGCAAGGACTGCGTCGCTCCATTCGAAACGACCGGCCGATGATCGGCCATTACGACGTAAATGAAGAAGGCAGCGGCGACATATACAACAAAGGCGCCAACCTCATCCATACCATTCGTGCGCTCATGAACAACGATTCTCTTTTCCGACAGATCTTGCGAGGCATGAATCGAGATTTCGCCCTGACTCCAACCACCAGCCAGGATGTGGAACAATACTGGATCAAACAGTCCGGACTCGAACTACAACCAATCTTCGATCAATACCTCCGCACCACCCAGATCCCCAAACTGGAATTCAGAGAGGCGAATGGAAAAACGGAATGCCGCTGGACAAACTGCTTGCCCACCTTTTACATGGCAGTGATCGATCCGGAAACAAAGAACCGCACTACGATATCGACCAACTGGACAGTCATTGACCCGCAGCTGAAACGCGGAACAATCAACGCGAATCTGTACATTCAATAATGCATTCCGATTCATGAGTGGTATCCGCCGACAAAGTTTGATCTCATCCGCTGTGATTTACGTCGGATTTGCCGTCGGCTTACTGAACGTATACCTGTTCACCAAAGAAGGTATTTTCCAAAAAGAACAATTTGGCCTGTACAATGCCTTCATCGCAGTGGCCCTGATGATGATGGCGTTTTCCGGACTCGGCATGCCGGCCTATCTCAATAAGTTCTTCCCCTATTATCAAGCGCACCGCCCGGAAAAACAAAACGAACAATTTTCGCTGGCTTTATTGGTCAGCCTCACCGGCTTCGTCTTGATCGCCCTATTCGGTTGGCTAGGCAAAGACCTGGTGATTCGTAAATACGGAACCAACGCCCCGGATCTGGTCACCTATTATGGATGGTTGTTCCCGTTGGGATTGGGCATGACCCTGTTTGCCTTGCTGGAAGCTTGGGCCTGGAATCATCAACGATCGGTCTTGACCAACCTGCTGAAAGAATTCATCTGGCGCCTATACATAACAGTCCTGATCATCGCTTACGGATCTGGATGGATCGAATTTCCTGTTTTCGTTCAAGCATTTTCCCTGAGTTATCTATTCATTGCTGCCTTGTTGATGACCCATCTGTTGGTTACCGGCAAGATTCATTTCTGTTTTCGGATCAGCCCGCTTACCAAGCGAATGAAAAAGATCATCCTGAGTCTTTGCTTGTTTGTATTTGCCGGAATGGCCATTCTTCAGTTGGCACTGGTGTTCGACTCCTTGGTCATCTCCTCGTTGCTGCAAGGAGCATTGGCGCAACTGGCGATCTACTCGCTGGCACAGAACATGGCGGCCGTGATCCAGGCACCACAGCGTGGATTGGTCAGTGCCTCCATCCCTCCCCTTGCCAAGGCCTGGAAAGAAAAAAACCTGACCGAGATCCAACGCATCTACCAACGATCGTCCATCAATCAGTTGATCTTTGCGACGGGGCTCCTCGCTTTGTTTGCCCTGGATTTTCAAGAAGGCATCGACGCAGTAGGATTGCAATCCTCGTATCAAGCGGCCTTCCCGGTGATCTTGATATTGGGCACAGCCCGGTTGGTGGATATGGGCACCGGACTCAACACCCAGATCATCCAAACCTCCACCCGCTGGCGTTTTGAATTGATCAGCGGTGTGTTGTTGTTGTTGATTACCCTGCCCAGCAGTTATTTCTTGACCAAGTCATATGGCATTCAGGGAACGGCACTGGCCCAATTGATCGCCATCAGTTCATACAACCTGATCCGCATCGTTTTTCTCTGGAAAAACTTCTCGCTTTTCCCGTTTCAGTGGAACAGTGTATGGGTCTTGGTGATCGGTGTGATCAGCTATGCCGCCAGTAGATTGATGACCGATGGACTTTCCGGATGGACAGCCTTGCTTATACAAAGTATCCTTTTCGTCGGATTTTACTCGATCAGCGTATATCGATTGAAATTATCCCCTGACCTACAGCCGGTCTGGGAGACGCTATGGAAAAAGATTAACGGAAAGCGGGAGAATTGAACCGTTGGCTTAACTACGGTTGTCTTCGGAAAGTCGGCCAGCCCCTACAAAGCGTTTCAAGAAATAAGGCTCATACATATCGCTGACGGTTACGCCATTTGAGGTAGAGGCGTGAATAAACTTATTATTTCCCAGATAGATTCCAACATGCGAAACGCCCCGGCCAGTGGTTCGAAAGAACAACAGATCACCGGCATTCAATTCCGTTGTTGAGATCTTCCGGCATAATTTATACTGGTCGCGAGAAACACGAGGTAACTGCACACCGTAGGCGGCCAGATATACGGCCATGGTGAAAGCCGAACAATCGATTCCGGTGCGTCCATTTCCTCCATATCGATACGGAGTGCCATACCACTCATCGGCTGCACGCAGCAAAGCCAAGTTGGGCAAGGACTCTACCTCCTCCTCCAACAAAACGGCGTATTTATAATGAAGCTCGGACAGTCCCTCTAACGATAAAGTTCTACCGGACCCTGTTGATCGGGTGATGGCACTGAACTCGGCATTGTTGGTGTTTGCAACAGGACCCCGTCCCGATGAAGCGATTCCATCGCTTTGGGCGACGAAGGTCACCCGGGTTTGAGGCGGGGTTACGGATATGTCGTCGATAAAACGTTTGGGCTGATTTTGGTAGGCTTGCGCAATCGATGTACCCGTCGATGCCGTACTGCCACCCCCCTTTTTGAGAACGGCACAGCTGGTCAATGACCCCAAGGAAAGTATTAATAAGTAGCGGTACATGCGTGATTTGGGTAGGATCGGTATCCTGGCAAAAAAGTCAGGCAAAAATAGATCAAATAAACCAATCCCCTCCACCCCAAAACGAGGTCCGACTTTTATTTGAACCGACTCGATGTAAGTGCCTAAAAAACAACTGTTTGATAATTGCTAACGAATTGTGAACATTTGAAATAATGAAGGCCTTCTAGCACCCGGATTTTGCGTAACATTGATCTCTATGAGTGGCTTCCGTTTTCTACTGGTTTGGGCCTTGCCCGGGTTGATTTCGATCGGTTGTGAAAGTCAAACACATTCCGTTCCGCCCATTCCCGCCCCTGCAAAAAGTATGGATACTTTACCTGCATGGGCGTCTTACAGCGGATTGACGTTCCAAAAACAGGAACGAATCGTAGCGGGCTCCGGCACCAAATCGGTCATCTTCAACCAAGATAGAACTCGGCTCTATGCCATGAATTTGGAGGCGATGAGCATATCGGAGTTCGACCGCTCCACGCGCAAGCTTGTCCGGCAATTCAAGTTCGAACCCACCAAGGGAACGGGGTGGGATTATGCCGCACACCGAGCTATCCCCTCCTGGCAAGAAAAGCCGGTAGAGGCCTGGCTAACGCAGCAAGACAAACTACTCTGGGTCTCCTTACACAACGCAGCGGGCATTGTTCCCATCCGCTTGGATTCGATCGAACAAAACACTGGCCAAGGTGGAAAGCCAAAGCGATTGCGCGTGATCGGTGCAAAAGGAGATATCACCAACATCTCCGTTCCGTTGATCCAAACCGGATCTACTCCTAAAGTCATCACCTCCACCGCCGACGAACGAACACTGCTCGTCAGCAATTGGCATGGGTTATCGGTCAGCGTCTTGAATCTACAAGCACTCGGATCGCCCTACGCAAAATTCAGTCACAACATCAAGATGCCCGCAATTCCCCGTGGCATGGTCTCCGATCCCAAGCGCAAGAAAACCTTTGTCGCCATCATGGGTGGAACAAGCTTGGCCGTGATCGATGAGCGGAGTTGGACCCTGGACACCCTGTTGCCCATTGGAGGTAGTCCCCGACATATTTTGCAAGATTCGGCCGGGCATCTGTTGATCTCCTTCAATGCACAAGCCCGATTGGCGTGCATCGATCCGGATTCCGGCAAGACCCTATTCTCCATTCAGACGGCTGCTCAACCTCGAACCATTGCGTTGTCGAAAAACCAATCATTCGTGTTTGTAACCGGATACAGCAGTGACCGATTGGAGGTGTATCGCATCCATGCCGATCGTTTCGAACGCGTCGCCTCACTTCCCTGTACCGGCCATCCGGTAGGGGTTGATCTGTTTGAAAACAATCAATTACTCGAAGCTTGGGTTTGCAGCTATACCACCGGCGATATCAGCATTTTCACGTTCTCGAAAAAGTCCGAAGTAGCAACTAAGCAATGAAATTCTCTCACCTCCACGTACACACACAATTCTCGTTGCTGGATGGCGCCGCACCGATCCAAAGCTTATTTAAAAAAGCGATCGACGACGGCATGCCCGCGCTTGCCATCAGCGACCACGGCAACATGTTCGGCGTATTCGAATTCGTTGCCGAAGCCCACAAGCACAAGGACGCCAACGGCAACCTCAAAGTAAAACCGATTGTGGGCTGCGAATTCTACGTTTCGGAAACGCGCTTGCAAAAAACATATACCAAAGACCAAAAAGACAAACGCTTTCATCAGATCCTACTCGCCAAAAACGAACAGGGCTATAAAAATCTCATCAAATTAACCTCGCTGGGATTCATCGAGGGGATGTATGGGAAATACCCCCGAATCGACAAGGAGCTGATCAAGAAATATCACGAAGGACTCATTGCAACCACTTGCTGCCTCGGTGCCGCCGTACCGCAGGCCATTCTGTACAAAGGAGTCGAGGAAGGGGAAAACGAATTCAAGTGGTGGCTAAATATCTTCCAAGACGACTACTACGTAGAGCTGCAACGCCATGGCATGGCCGAACAGGATAAGGTGAACGCCGAGCTGGTACGCCTCGCCCGGAAATACAATGTCAAGATCATTGCCAGCAACGACGCACACTATGTGGAGCAAGATGATTTCAACGCACACGACATCCTGCTTTGCATCAACACCGGGGAGAAACAAGCCACCCCGGCCCTGCGCGATTTCGCCGATGACGATCTTAACATGAAGGACAAACGCTTCGCCTTCCCCAACGATCAATTCTATTTTAAGAAGACCGAGGAAATGTCCAAGGTGTTTTATGACTTGCCCGAAGCCATTGACAACACCAACGAGATCGTGGGCAAAGTCGATATACTGAACCTGACCCGCGAGATCCTGCTCCCCAGTTTCCCGGTAGAGAAGCGATTCCAGATCCACAAAAAGGAAGAGACCATTGGCAAATACACGGTATCACCCGAATCACAAAACCAATGGGAGTACCTGAAACACATCACCTACGAAGGGGCTGAAAAAAGATACACCGAGATCACCCCGGAGATTCGGGAACGGATCGACTTTGAATTGTTCACCATCAAGATGATGGGCTTTGCCGGTTACTTCCTCATTGTAAGCGATTTCATACGGTCTGGCCGAGAGAAGGGCGTATTCATCGGACCCGGTCGTGGTTCCGCAGCCGGCTCGGTCGTGGCCTATTGCATCGGCATCACCAACATCGATCCGATCAAATACAACCTCCTGTTTGAGCGTTTCCTGAATCCCGATCGGAAGTCAATGCCCGATATCGATACGGATTTCGACGATGAAGGCCGGCAGAAAGTGATCGATTATGTCGTCGAGAAATACGGCAAAAATCAAGTTGCCCAGATCATCACCTACGGTACGATGGCCGCCAAGATGAGCATCAAAGATGTGGCAAGGGTCATGGATCTTCCCCTCGTCGAATCCAACGCCTTGGCCAAATTGGTACCCGAACGACCCGGCATTGTCCTGAAACGCCTGTTGCATGCGCCGCTGAAATCAAAAGATCCGGGCACCTCCCTCGAAGACAAGGAAGGCTTGGGCAACGACGAGATCGATAGCGTAAAAAAGCTGCGGGAGATCTATGAACAAACCAATACCCCCGCCAGTAAAGTGTTGCACGAAGCAGAGCGCCTGGAAGGTTCTGTTCGGAATACCGGGATTCACGCGGCCGGTATCATCATTGCGCCGCAAGATCTGACCGAACTGATCCCCGTAGCCATTGCCAAAGACTCTCCACTTTGGGTAACCCAGATCGAAGGCAATGACATCGAGAGTGCAGGCATCATCAAGATGGACTTTTTAGGACTGAAAACACTGACCATCCTAAAAGACGCCCTTCGACTCATTCAACAAAATCACGGGATCACGATCGACATCGAGAAGATTCCACTCGATGATGCGAAAACCTTTCAACTTTATCAGCAAGGTTCCACCATTGCTACGTTCCAGTTCGAAAGTCCGGGTATGCAGAAATACCTGCGTGAGTTGAAACCCGACCAATTCGAGGACCTGATCGCCATGAACGCCTTGTATCGTCCGGGGCCCATGGCCTACATTCCGGAATATGTTAACCGAAAACACGGAAGGGCCCAGATTCGATACGATCTGCCCGAAATGGAGACATACCTGAAAGAAACCTATGGCATCACCGTCTATCAAGAACAGGTGATGTTGTTGGCTCAACAGCTGGGCGGGTTCAGCAAAGGCGATGCGGATGTGCTTCGGAAGGCAATGGGTAAAAAACAAAAGTCCGTTCTCGATAAAATGAAGGCCCAATTCATTGAGGGCGCATCGTCTAAAGGACATCCGGTGGAAACGCTGGAGAAGATCTGGACCGACTGGGAGGCCTTTGCTCAATACGCATTCAACAAATCGCACTCGACCTGTTACGCGTTGGTTGCCTATCAGACCGCCTACCTAAAAGCTCATTACCCGGGCGAATACATGTCGGCTGTTCTGAACCATGCGGGTAGCATCGATAAGTTGACCTTTTTCATGGAAGAATGCAAACGAATGGGCATCCGGGTATTGGGGCCAGACATCAACGAATCCCTGCAAGGATTTGCTGTGAATGAAAAAGGAGAGATTCGTTTTGGACTTGGTGGACTCAAAGGCGTCGGTGAGGCAGCGGTAGAAAGCATCATCGAGGAAAGACAAAAAGGAGGTCGATACCAGAATATTTTTGAGTTCATCCGACGCATCAATCAACGCACCGTCAATAAGAAGACGCTGGAAAGTTTGGCCTTCGCGGGCAGCTTCGATTGTTTTCCGGAATACCACCGCGCTCAATATTTCTTCATCCCCGAAGGGGAGACGGCCAGTGGACTGGAACGAATCATCCGCTACGGAAACATTGTCAATACACAACAACAGCAAAGTAGCCACACGTTATTTGGAGACTTGCCCACATTGGAGATCCCACCTCCCAAAATTCCGGATTGTCCACCATGGCCCTTGGTGGTTCAGTTGGATCGAGAAAAAGAAGTAGCCGGCATCTTTTTGAGTGGACATCCGCTGGACCACTATCAATTCGAACTGAAGCACTACGGCATTACCGCCGTGTCGGATTTCCTGGAATTCCGAAATAACATCGCACAACAATCCAATCCGGGTGTGAATTTTCGGCTGATGGGATTGGTGACGGATGCCCAACACCGCATCGCGAAAAGCGGAAACAAGTATGGCAGTTTCGTGATTGAAGATTATTCCGGCAAATTCGATTTCCCATTGTTCAGCGAAGATTATCTGCGCCTAACCCCCTTGATGCAGACCGGCACCATCGTGATGCTTTCTGGCTTCTTAAAGCAACGATACAACCGCAATGAATACGAGTTCAAGATCCAACAGGTTATGCTCGGCGAGTCGGTCAAAAAAAGTCTGACCAAGGAGCTCACCATTTTAGCCCATCCCGGAAGCCTGAAGTCGGAATGGGTTGATTTCATTGTCAAAAACCGAAAGCAGCATCCCGGAAAGACCTCCTTGACGTTCCACCTGATCGACCCTAAAAATCAGCACAAAGTGATTTTGCGGACCTTGGAAAAATCGCTGGAGCTGAACGAGGAGCTGTTGCAGTTCCTGGAGGCCCGATCCGAGTGGCAGGTCCGGGTGCAGCCGGTCTAATCGGCCCGTTTTTCCGCCTTTTCAAGCTAGTTTTTCACATTTGGCTGACAGGCTGGCATTTTGAGGGCGACGGTCCTATTTTTGCCCCCTTCAAATCAAATAAATCCTATGGCAAAAGAATACACAGACGCAAATTTTCAAACCGACGTGTTGCAATCCGATAAATTGACTGTGGTCGATTTTTGGGCAGAATGGTGCGGTCCCTGCCGCGCTATCGGTCCGGTCATTGAAGAACTCAGCAAAGAGTATGATGGGAAAGTAAATGTAGGCAAGGTCAATGTGGATCACAATCCGCAAGTCTCCATGAATTACGGCATTACTTCCATCCCCGCCATTCTGTTCATCAAGAACGGACAGGTGGTCGACAAATTGGTCGGCGCGCAACCGAAGGCAAATTTTGTCCGCAAGATCGAAGCAAACCTCTGATCTTTTTGGATGGGTTAACAACGAAAAAAACCGCTTCGTTTGAAGCGGTTTTTTATTGATGAATCAATTTAGTTCGGTCAGAACAGGATACCAGCAATCGAGGCGGAGAGATAAGAAGCTAAGGTTCCACAGAGTAAGGCTTTCATACCCAACTTCGCCAGATCGGCGCGACGTTCAGGAGCCAAGGCACCGATGCCGCCGATCTGCATACCCACGGAAGCGAAATTGGCAAATCCACAGATCGCCACACTTACGATCCACAGTCCTTTTTCCGTGAGAATGGGCACTTGCTTAGACGTCATATTAGAAAAGGCAACAAACTCATTAATGGTCAGTTTTTGACCTAGCAAGGTGGCCACATTTCCCACATCGACTTGCGGAACACCCATTGCCCAAGAAAATGGGTAGAAGATTTTGGCAAAGAACCAATTCAAACTCAGATCAAAGGAAGGATTAAATACATGTCCAATTTTCAATAAGGTCCAGTCTAAAAATGCAATGACCGCAATGAACCCGATCAACATCGCGATCACATTCATGGCAATCTTAAAACCATCTCCGGCGCCGTGGGAAATGGCATCGATCACATTCACGTAATTACTTTTCACATCCAGTTTTACCTTACCCATGGTTTCACTCTCCTCCGTTTCAGGCAGCACGATCTTGGAAATGACCAAGGCACCGGGAGCAGCCATCAAACTGGCCATGATTAAGGTTGGCGCCAGATCCATTCCGGCCTTGGCGCCCATGTTTGCATAAACGATCAGGATACCACCGGCAATACAAGCCAGACTACCACTCATACTGGCCAGGAGTTCACTCTTGGTCATTCCTTTCAAATAGGGCCGGATCATAACCTGAGCTTCTACTTGTCCAACAAAGGCACTGGCTACATTACTAAGCGATTCGGATCCACTCACACGCATCACCCAATTCATGGCCTTGGCGATCACGGCCACCAGACGCTGCATAATCCCGAAATGATAAAAAACGGCTACCAGCGCACAGACCAATACAATGGTGGCCGTTACATTGAATGCAAAAACAAATGAATCCGGTGCGCGGTAATCCTGCGCGCCGCTCCCGCCCATGGTGGCGATCCCACCATAAACAAAATTGACCCCGGCTTTGGAAAATTGTTCCAGCTTTCCAATGCCCTTACCTACCTGGGTAAAAAACCACTGTACCGGTCCCACTTTGAAGATCAATAAGGCGATCAACGTTTGCAAAGCAATCCCGCTGCCGACCAATCGGTAATTGATGCGCTTGCGATCACTTGATGCCAGCCAAGCGATACCCAGAATGAGTACGACGCCGACCAGTCCTTGAAAACGATCCATATGGCTTGTTTTGGTTGAGTGGGGAAGATACCAAGAACACCCAACTCATTCGTACCTTTGCCATCGAATTTTTCCCCATGCTGAACGACGTACCGATCTCCCCCACGCTGCAACCCATTGTAGAGAAAGTGCTGAATGGAACCCGCATCAGCGATGCGGATTGTTTGCAACTTTTTGAGCAGGGAAGTTTGGGTCTGGTGGGTCGCCTCGCCAATTTCATCAAAGAAAAAAAGCATGGAGATAAAGTTTTCTTTAACCGAAATTTTCACATCGAACCCACCAACGTTTGTGTATTCAGCTGCGCCTTCTGTTCGTACAGCCGCCTATATGCCAATCGGGAGGAGGGCTGGGAAATGACCATTCAGCAGATGGTCGATCAAGTAAA
>Ga0102920_1000413_pt1 | contig 10745 bp, 8 predicted proteins | sample Colrivmeta1568A3_FD_78204 | JGI IMG/M metagenome (GOLD analysis project Ga0102920, IMG submission 78204) | Estuarine microbial communities from the Columbia River estuary - metaG 1568A-3 | ecosystem: Environmental > Aquatic > Marine > Intertidal zone > Estuary | place: USA: Columbia River Estuary...
CTCGACCTACGTAAAAACACAGGCGATGATCGTCGTCGTACCCATGACATGAACACGTCAAATTGGATTCCAGATTTGTTCATGAAGCGCGTCATGGAGAAGGGTGAATGGACATTGTTCTCGCCTAGTGACACTCCTGATTTACATGAGAAATATGGGCGTGCGTTTGAAGACGCGTATGTTGGCTACGAAGCGAAAGCTGCTCGTGGCGAAATGCGCATATTCAAGACTGTCCGCGCACTCGACCTGTGGCGAAAAATGTTGTCCATGCTATTTGAAACAGGTCATCCTTGGATCACATTTAAAGATCCATGCAATATCCGTTCTCCGCAACAGCATGTTGGTGTGGTGCATAGCTCCAATCTCTGCACGGAAATCACACTCAACACCAGTGAGTCTGAAATCGCTGTCTGCAATCTAGGCTCAGTAAATTTGCCGGCACATATGAAGGACGGCAAACTAGATCACGTCAAATTACAAAAAACAATTCGTACAGCGATGCGTATGCTGGACAACGTGATTGATATTAATTACTACGCAGTAAAAAAAGCGCGCGACTCTAACTTGCGTCACCGTCCAGTCGGTTTAGGCATCATGGGCTTTCAAGATTGCTTGCACATGATGCACGTTCCATATGCTTCGCAAGCGGCGATCGAGTTTGCGGATCGTTCCATGGAAGCGGTTTGCTACTACGCTTACTGGGCATCGACAGAGTTAGCTGAAGAGCGTGGATGTTATAGCTCGTATCAAGGATCTTTGTGGGATCGTGGCATTTTGCCGCAAGATTCACTCAAGTTACTGGCAGAAGAACGCGGTGGCTATTTGGAGGCGGACACATCCGAATCAATGGATTGGTCAGCCTTGCGTGCGCGCATCAAAGAGTTTGGTATGCGTAATTCCAATTGTGTAGCGATTGCGCCAACGGCGACTATTTCCAACATTATTGGCGTGTCTGCATGTATCGAGCCGACATATCAAAACTTGTATGTGAAGTCGAACTTGTCTGGTGAATTCACCGAAATCAACGAGTATCTTGTGCGCGATTTAAAGGCACGTGGCTTGTGGGATGAAGTGATGATTTCAGACTTGAAATACTTTGACGGAAGCTTGGCCAAAATCGACCGCATTCCACAAGACTTGCGCGAAATTTACGCCACTGCATTTGAAGTAGAACCATCATGGTTGGTAGAGGCTGCATCACGTCGCCAAAAATGGATCGACCAAGCGCAATCATTGAATATTTATATGGCAGGTGCTTCCGGTAAAAAACTGGATGAGACATACAAATTAGCGTGGTTGCGTGGTTTAAAGACGACTTACTATCTGCGCACGATTGGTGCAACGCATAGCGAAAAATCTACAACCAAGTCAGGCGCACTCAACGCGGTATCAGCAGATGGTAGTGTGAGTGGCATGAACGCAGGAGGTGGATTTTCGACGGCATCTACTATGCCAGAAGCAGATATTGCGGGACCTGCTTGTGTGCTGCGTCCAGGTGATCCAGGATTTGAAGATTGTGAGGCTTGCCAGTAATCAAAAAATGGAATGTCCGGTGAAGCACTGCCGGACATTTCTTTATTCGCTTTAAAAATTATCGTTGTTGGCGGAGCCGAGAATTAGAGGGGTGCTCCAAAAATAACAACATCATAAAAAGGAAAAAACATGTTAAATTGGGATGATGAAATATCGCCTGTGGCCGCAGACTTGCGTGTGCCACTAGAGACTGTAGAAAAAACACCTGCATCATTGGTGCTCACACAAAACCAGGCGACTAATCATGACATTGTTCATGAAGTAGCAGATGGCACTAAAAACGCCAAACAAGAAGGTGCGAGTCGTCGCGTGAACGCGGCTGACAAGCGCATCATCAATGGACAAACTGACGTGAATCAATTGGTGCCATTTAAGTACAAATGGGCATGGGACAAATATCTCGCGGGTTGCGCCAATCACTGGATGCCGCAAGAAATTAACATGCAACGTGACATCGAGCTGTGGAAAAATCCAAACGGATTAACTGAGGATGAACGTCGCCTAGTTAAACGCAATCTCGGCTTTTTCGTGACAGCAGATTCGCTTGCTGCGAACAACATCGTACTGGGAACCTATCGCCACATCACTGCGCCGGAGTGTCGCCAATATTTGTTGCGTCAGGCATTTGAGGAGGCAATACACACACATGCATATCAATATATCGTCGAGTCGCTTGGCTTGGATGAGTCTGAAATCTTCAATGCGTATCACGAGGTCGATTCTATTCGTGACAAAGACGAGTTTTTGATTCCTTTTATCGATACGCTGACAGATCCTGCATTTCAGACTGGCACAATGGAAAATGATCAAAAACTTTTGAAGTCACTGATCGTTTTTGCGTGCTTGATGGAGGGCTTATTTTTCTATGTCGGCTTCACTCAGATTCTTGCGTTAGGTCGACAAAACAAAATGATGGGTGCTGCTGAACAGTACCAATATATTTTGCGCGACGAATCGATGCACTGTAATTTTGGGATTGATTTAATCAATTCGATCAAATTAGAAAATCCGCATTTATGGACACGGGAGTTTAAAGAAGAAATTAAATCGCTTTTCATACGTGCGGTGGAATTGGAATACTGCTACGCAGAAGACACGATGCCGAGAGGTGTGCTTGGTTTGAATGCTCCAATGTTCAAGGGGTATTTAAGGTTCATTGCAAATAGACGAGCGCAACAGATCGGCATTGATCAGATGTTCGACCAAGAAGAAAACCCATTCCCTTGGATGAGCGAAATGATCGATTTAAAGAAGGAACGTAATTTTTTTGAGACTCGTGTCATTGAGTATCAAACTGGTGGTGCCCTTAACTGGGAATAATGGAATTTTTGTTGTAAGTTTTATGCGTCACCTTTACCGCCTATCCTGATTTAATTAGGGTTGGCGGTTTTTTTTTGCTTGACACTGTAACGTTGCGTTACTATATTTAAAGTTAGATTATTAGATTTAATTATAGTTAGTAAGAATGCACAATAATTTGAAAGGTCGTCTTTGAGCGAAATTAAAGTACCTGGATTGTTCGAGCGATGGTTTGCATTAGAGCGATCAACTGGAAGGGCTGTGACCGATATTCTTAGTGACCTGAACGCAGTAGCTGGAACCAATTACAAACACAATTGGCCGTCGGTTGTCGCTGGACGTGGATTTGAGTTGGAGCGATGTCCAGTTGAGGTGCGACGGTACATGATGCGCAAAGTGCTTGCAGATGAGTTGAGTGCTATGGGAATTAATCTGACGAAGAAACAGTTAGATAAATTGGTTATTTTCTTGACTTAGTAACGCTACGTTACAATAATTTGGCATGATTATCTCTATTCTGGACTCAAATCCAGGCATGAGAGCATTGCAAAGGCGTTATTACAATAGGAAAATAACATGCGCATTAGAACTCTTGTTCAATACGAGACAGGCATTGCAGAATCGGGTGTCGGTCGTGTCGTTGATTTTGACGAAGAAACTGAGATCGTGACCGTCCAAGACGTTGACGACAATAGCACGTGGCGTGGTTCTGTAGATCACGCTACGATAATCGAAGAATAGCAAATCTTGGCAAGCGAATTTCACGATCAATTGAATTGTTAGATCGCTGAAGGAATCATCGCTCTTCAGATTGGTGAAGACGTAAAATTAGTTGTGTTGGCAAGGCAATAATTCAGAAGAATTTAGCGAGGTTAGCTTGAAAACAACAAATCAAGATTGCCAAATATTGGAAAAGCTTCGGTCAGATGATGACTCAATATTGCAGCGTGCTCTATATGACGAATCTACAATACTAATCCTCACTGCGAAAAATCAGCGCCATTCCGCAAAATTAGAAAATGAATTCGATCTTCGAAGATCATTAGATCAAGCATGGGCATTGATACCATTTGAATTGCGTGGTGTTGAACCCAACAAATCTCTTCTTTTTCACGATAACGGAGACTCGCTTTTAACACAACGATTGAAAGAAAAGTTGGACTTGACGGAGTTTTTGCAATTAGCGATCTCAATACTTACTGCCGTTTCGCGTATGCACAGATCTGGCATCGTACACAAAGAACTCACTCCAAATAATCTGCTGATTAACGCAAAAACAAGCGATGTTCATATCACAGGCTTTGGTTTGGCTTCTAGGATGCCGCGAGAAACGCAACAGCCGGTACCTCTAGAGGTAATTTCTGGAACATTTGCCTATATGTCACCTGAGCAGACGGGGCGCATGAATCGGTCAATCGATTCGCGCAGTGACCTTTATACATTGGGTGTTATTTTTTATGAGATGCTAACTGGATCCCTGCCATTCAATGCTAACGATCCATTAAGTTGGGTTCACTGTCATACATCGCGTATAGCTGCTCCACCATCACAATTGCGCCCTGAAATACCGTCGATTCTTTCGAAAATTATTATGCGCTTACTCGCAAAAACTGCGGAGACGCGTTACCAAACTGCGCACGGTGTCGAATCGGATTTGAGAAAATGTCTCACTTCATTTAGGGAAACCGGAGAAATGGGGTCGTTTGTCCTAGGTGATCGGGACGTCTCTGGAAAAATTATCGTTCCAGAAAAGCTATACGGCAGAGAAGTTCAGCGTGACCAACTTATGCATGCAGTCAATCGCGTAATAACGAATGGAAGCGTTGAATTGGTCACAATATCAGGCTACTCAGGAATAGGTAAAACTTCACTAGTTAATGAAATCCATAAAGTTACTAGCAGCCAAAGTGCGCTTTACATTTCGGGAAAGTTTGACCAATACAAAAGAAACGTTCCATATGAGACATTAACGTTTGCATTTAAGGGGCTTGTAAATCAGCTTCTCACAAAAAAAGAAGAAGAATTGGTTGAGTGGCGCACTGCAATTTTGCAAGCTGTAGGCTCTTATGGCGATCTTATCTGCGAATTAATACCGGAACTTGAATTTGTAATTGGCAAACAAACGAAAGTTGTTGATATTGGTGCCGCTGAAGCAAATTATCGTTTCCAACTAGTATTTAGTCGATTTCTCAGTGTTTTTGCGACTGCTGAACATCCCGTCATCATGTTTCTTGATGATCTTCAATGGGCTGACTCGGCAAGTTTAAAAATGATTGAAAACTTTATCACCAATAACGAAATACGGTTCTTTCTATTAATTTGCTCTTATCGTGATAACGAGGTAACTGTCGCTCATCCTGCCATGCTAGCACTTGAATCAATCAAAAGGCGAGGTGCTATAGCTAGCGACATACTCTTAACTCCATTAACTCGCAACGACGTATCTCAACTTGTTGCGGATTCTATGGTTGGTAGTACAGGAACTTCCGTTGTCGCAGACTTGATTTATGAAAAATCGATGGGGAATCCGTTTTTTACAATCCAATTCTTAACGACATTGGCCGCAAATCAATTAGTTCAATATTGCGAAAGGGAGGGTACTTGGACCTGGCAAGTCGATCAAATCGCATCTCTTGCTTATACCGACAATGTAATTGATCTCATGATCGAAAGATTGCGGCAATTGCCTAATGCAACAATAGAAATACTTCAAATTTTTGCATGTATAGGTCAAAGCGTTGATGTGACAATACTTGCGCGGGCATGCCAAAAATCATTAGATGATGTGTATGACGGATTATGGCCTGCCATATTGGATGGGATTGTTGTTTTGAATGATGCGTCGTACAGATTTCTTCACGATCGGATACACGCGGCAGCATACTCACTCATTGATGTATATCAACTGCCCAGTGTTCATTTGACGATAGCAAGATTATTTTTATCTCAAATGACAAATGATGAAATCGAGATGCAATTATTTGACATAGTGAACCATTTAAACAATGGGCTTTCTCGCATACATAATAGAAATGAAAAAGACAAAGTTATTTCGCTCAATATTCGAGCTGCATTTAAAGCAAAAGATTCGATTGCATACGCTGCGGCACAACACTATTTTTTGCAAGCTATAGCGCTTTTGCATGTCAATACTTGGGTAGAAGATTATGAAAAAACATATAACCTGTATCTAGCACTAGCTGAGTGTACTTACTTAGATGCCAAATTTGACCAATCGGACGAATTTTTCAAAGTAGTTCTTAAGAACGCAAAATCGAACATAGACAAGGCCAAAGTTCATAATTTGCGTACATCTCTGTATCAAATAACGGGACAATATGATAGGGCGGTTACTGCATCGATCGAAGCATTTAGTTTATTTGATATTTCTTTGCCGTCTAAGGCCGACTTAAAATCAGAAATTGAAAATGAAATGCAGCAAGTCGCCATTAATATGCGAGGGCGCAAAATTATTGATCTCCTCGATGCACCAGTTACTGATGATCCAGAGATAACAACAAAATTAGATGTATTCTCCGCTGCTATTCCTCCCTTTTTTGCTTCTAGGGCTGCGCTATTTCCATTAATAACGCTAAAAGCCATCAATCTTTCATTGGTTCATGGAAATACAGTTGCTTCATGTACAGCATACTCAACGTATGCATTGTTATTAATATCGTACGGAGATATAGCAAACGCTTTTGAATTCTCATCAATATCGCTTCAACTAAACGAGCGATTTAAAGACGTTGCCAGAAGGGGGAGACTGCTCTTTATGCATGGGTGCTTTATTAATTTTTGGAAGCAATCATTTGCTAAAACAATCCCTTATCTGGAGCAATCATTTTTGGCTTGTTCTGAGTCCGGTGACATGCCCTTTGCTAGTTATTCTTCATATGTTTTGCCAACGCAAATACTAGAGAAAAATGAGCGTATCGAGACTCTTTTAAAGACAACAAATACTTATTTGGCATTTGCAAATAACAATCGCAATGAAGTAGTTCAGAAAACGATTCTGTGCATACATCAAGTTGCTTTATGCATGATTGGACAAACCAACGGCGATGGAATCTTGGACGATGGAAAATTTAATAAATCTGAAGTATTAAGTTTTTTTTCTAAAGCAAAATTCGAAATTGGCGCGGTACGTATGCATGTAATGCAGCAAATTGCATCTTTTGTTTTTCATAATTATGAGGACGCTTTGTCGGCTGCGAAATTAGCATCATCTCAAATTGGCGTTCTACGCGCTACTTCAAGCGAAGCTACTCATCACTATTATTACGCATTGACCTTAACTGCGCTTTTCACAAGGGTCTCCGTTGAACAGCAATCAGAATTCAAGGAAGTATTGGTTGAACATTTGTTGAAATTGCAGCGATGGGCAGAAAATTGCCCAGATAACTATCAAAATCGATATCTACTGGTACAGGCTGAGATGGCCCGAATAGAGGGACGTAATGATGAAGCTATGTACTTGTATGACAATGCGATTGATTCTGCACACACACACGGCTTTATACAAAATGAAGCAATGTGTTATGAATTGGCAGCTAATTTTTATAAACAACTTGGTCATACAAGAATAGAGCTATCTTATTTATTTCACGCCCGTAGATGTTACATGGCGTGGGGTGCAACACGGAAAGCGGATCAACTAACCATACGAATACCATCTTCATATAAATCGGACAATAAAGACGACAGTGCAATTCTTTCTTCTCAGTTGGATATGAAAAGCGTCTTCAAAGCTTCTCAAGCCGTATCTAGTGCGATCGTTTTAGATAATTTGATAGAGACCCTTCTTCGTATTGTCGTAGAACATGCTTGTGCAACCGGAAGCGTGTTGCTTCTACAAAATGAAACTGCATATGAGGTGGTAGCAGAAGTAACCGTTAAAAATTCCGAAGTTTTCGTTAAATCAGTTAAAGATGGTGCTACAAGTTCTAAATATCCAAAGTCCATGGTGCAATATGTGATGCGTACAAGGCAACATATTCACATTGACGATGCCAGGACTGAAAACCTCTATTCTAATGACCAATATGTTCGTGAGTCATTACCTATTTCAGTTCTTTGCTTGCCACTGCTAAATCAAGGTAGCCTAACAGGTATTTTATATATTGAAAATAATTTAGCTTCATCTGTATTTACGCCAAATCGACTTGCAATTCTTGAGCTCATTGGCTCACAAGCCGCAATATCGTTAGAAAACGCAAGACTTTATAACAATCTTATCTCCGAAAATAGCGAGAGGAAAAAAGCTGAACTTGAACTACAGGCGCACCGCGATCAGCTTGAGCTAACGATTGCAGAGCGGACACAAGAAATAATCAATCAAAATAAGAAATTAGAAGATGCTTACAAGGCTATTGAGGAGGTCAGCTTGACTGATCCGTTGACAGGCCTGCGAAATAGGCGTTTCCTGATGCAGCACTTAGATTTAGACATTGCACTTTGTCTGCGTCGCTATGTTGAGAGTATGGAGAACAAATTAAATGCTGCGATTGATGGACTTGATATAGTGTTCTTTATGGTGGATCTTGATCATTTTAAAGAGGTCAATGACAAACATGGACACTCTGCAGGCGATCAAGTATTAATTCAAATACGTGAGCGGTTGCAAGAAGTATTTAGAGATGCTGACTATCTAATTCGATGGGGCGGTGAGGAGTTTTTGGTTGTTGCCCGAGCGACAAATAGAGAGTCTGCACCAATGGTGGCAGAACGAGTTCGTATAGCATTTTCAGATCGCGCATTCGTACTAGACGATGGCACAAAATTAGCAAAAACATGCTCTATCGGTTATGCCTGCTTCCCTTTTTTTCGAGAGCATCCTCGACTTTTGTCTTGGCAGCAGGTTGTAGAGCTTGCTGACCAAGCTTTATATAAGTCTAAAAACGATGGAAGAAATACTTGGGCCGGTGTTAGTGGAGGTGACTGTATTAATTTGGATAACGTGGCAAAACGGCTACTAAGTGATTTTGATGGTGCGTTAGAAAAAGGCGAGATTGAGATGGATTCCAAGTAACGCCGCGCATTCTGGCCAACAGAACACCGCGAGAATCCCATCGCTATAGCCATGGGGAGGTTTAGGACGTTATAATGGTGCGATTAACGCACTCTTTTAGGATTGTGAGTAAATCCCAACGTGGGAAATGAAAGAAATCTATTGAGGAAAAAATGCAAAACCAAAACACTGATGTAACGGCGCTGACGCGCATTTTGGCGGAACGTGCTGGTGTCAATGTATTCGAGATCGATAAAGGAGCCAGCATGGCCGGAATAATCCGAGAAGCCGAAAAGATTCGACAACTTAAAAAGACATACGGAGTCCGGTTCCTGCCGCGGCAAGTGATTCGGCGTTCTATGAACAAAGGCATCAACCCCTTTAAGGATTGAATGAAAGAAGCGATGCAGTATCCGAAAGGAGATCTACGCCGAATGTTGAGTGTACTTGCTGCTATAGATTCGATAGAGCAAGCAACGCTTGTGAAGATCGTAGCACTAACGAATATCGACAAGAAAACCGTCACGAATTTGATTGCTCAGGCACGCGAACAGGCGGGCGTTTCAATCGTGAAAAATGGGGCAGTGTACTCAATTGAAAACTGGGGTGCAGTGATTAAAAAATCAGGTGCAAAAATGTGCTTTACAGGTGCATTAAACGCACCTAAAATATAAGCCATCGAAACTCAACGTAATGCGAATCAAAAAATCGGAAACGTTTCAATGATTAAGGCTTTTGTTTTTGGTGTCTGGATTATTGTGATTGCGCTGATTCTCGAATTGGGCAAAGCAGAAATCATCATCCACGCGATGCTTAACGTGATGACGCTTGAACAGAAAATGAAAGTTGCCGCACAACTTGAGGCGTCGGGTGTGTCGCCTGATGGCATGACTAGGGCAAACGAACGTCGAGCCGTGCTACAAGCGTTCGGCGCATAACATTGGAGAACTTTTTGAAATCAAAGAAAAATTTCGCTCTTACAGCACTCATCATCGTCATGTCATTTTCTGCTACTGCAGGAGCCGACAATAAACCGGATTTTTATGTGGCACTTTCTTCGGTATCTGAAGGGCTTGCAACAGAGACATTTGTGGTTGACCAATATCTTGAGACTCGTTGTGGCAGGCCTCAGTCTATCGAACATCTTAAAACAATAGCGGGTAAGAATTTTATGCCAGTGTTTCATGCACTCCGAGTTGGAAATATCAATGAGTTGAAGACAAAACTTGCTTCGCTTCCCTGCGATCAAAGGCAATAGAAGAAAGTCAAAAAACGAAAGAGAGAAAAATTCTTATGTACAGAAATTTATACAGAGTATTTAGAGACCGTAATTCAGCGCCAGTGTTTACAACGCGATTCTATATTCTTGCATTGCTACATCATGTTTTATTTAATCGCGACGGTAAGGACAGATGCATTATCTATGGCAACGGCAACACACCATTTATCGGTAATCGGTAATAAAAGGTCTAGCCATGAACCGCCTTTTCAATCAATTAACACTTGGCCTGTGGGGTGCTATGGCCCTTGGTTTTAGTGTCATGTCAAAGAGTTGGTCCACCCTCCTAAATCTCGCGGCTGTGGGCCTTTTCTTCGCTGTGGGCACCTGGGCTTCCAGCTCATTAAAAGACGGTCGGCCTGGTGTTCGCCGCCTGGCTATCGCGCTGTCTTGCTTCTTCTTTGGAGTCATCCTCTTCGGCTTCATTTCGACGGTCGAACGGCTGTACCTGGTCAATGGTGCAACCTATCCGGCTTGGCTGGCCAAACGTGACCTTGGCACGCTGCCGCAAGATGCCTTGATGCGCTTTACTGGCGGACCCGACTGCAAGGGCGGCGCAGAGATTTTTGACAAGGAAGACGGCAATTCTGTGATTCGGTGCGGCGGGTTCCTTTGGTACGAATC
>Ga0102920_1000417_pt1 | contig 10720 bp, 7 predicted proteins | sample Colrivmeta1568A3_FD_78204 | JGI IMG/M metagenome (GOLD analysis project Ga0102920, IMG submission 78204) | Estuarine microbial communities from the Columbia River estuary - metaG 1568A-3 | ecosystem: Environmental > Aquatic > Marine > Intertidal zone > Estuary | place: USA: Columbia River Estuary...
ATAACGTATAATGCATACTTCGCGCAATTAGGCCCTATTGATTTTGAACCTGCCGGGTTTGGGGCTTCATGGCAGTGGACCACCTTTGAAAATGATTTCAATCCCCCCCTAGAAATCATTACGAACCCCAATCCAAGTGGAATTAATACCTCACCTACTGTAGCTCGATTTACCGCGAATGTAGCTGGCGCTCCGTGGGCCGGGTTTGAATCCGTTCATGGTCAAGGCATCGGCACCTTCAACCTAACTGCTGCCAATTGTGTAGTAAAAATCATGGTCTACAAACCCATTATCAGTCCGGTTGGAATTAAATTTGCTACGCCTTCGGGGGCTTCTACGGGTGAGATTTTAGTAAGCAACACCTTGATTAATCAATGGGAAGAACTGACCTTTGATTTTAGTGCCGTGGTGAGCGCACCTTCCTCTACCGGTATAGACCAAATTATTATATTTCCTGATTTTACGCAGCGCAGCGACAACCGAATTTGCTTGATAGATAACATCAAATTCTCTAATCAAAACGGAGGAAATCCAATTCCAATGGGTCCTGCCCCAACCCCTACCTATCCTCCTGCCAATGTCATTTCGCTGTTTAGTAATCCGTATCAAAACGTCGCCGTGGATACTTGGATGGCCCCTTGGGCAATGGCTCAAGTGAGCAATTTACAACTCAGTGGGAACGATACCAAACGGTATGACGCCATGAATTTTGCTGGGATAGAACTCCTGGGGAACAATCAATTAGACCTGAGCAACATGACCCATTTCAGGGTGGACTATTGGACCCCCAATATGAATGCATTCAATGTTAAACTCGTTGACTTTGGTGCCAATGGTCAATATGCAGGCGGTGATGACAGCGAAAGTGAGTTAAGCTATGCCTTGCCAACAGAAGCATGGCATACCTTAGAAATTCCATTGAGTTCGTTTACTGGCCTTGCTAGCGTGAACCATTTTTCTCAACTCATTTTTTCAGGTACACCAACGGGTTCAGGAACTGTTTATATCGATAATGTATTGTTTTTCAATAATGAAGGAGCAAGTATCTCAGAAGAACAAACACATGGTGTACAAGCCTATCCGAATCCCGTTTCAGACAACATCACATTAAGTACTACGGATGTCCCAATGAATTCAATTGAAGTTTTCGGACTTGATGGCACCTTATTGATGGAAGATTCGCCCAATTCAAAAACCTACTCCATCAACCTTTCAAAGGTACCTACAGGCATTTATTTAGTTCGTATTTCTTTAGTAAATAGCTCAGAAACCTTGCGTATCATCAAGGAATAATTCGTTTTCCATTGAACCCAATTCGTTGGCAAAGGTATACCTAAGCGTTTCACCTTATCTTTAAATCGAATTATGAAATGGTTTGGCCTTTTTTTACTGTTTATAGTTGGGTTCTCTGTCGCGCAGGCACAGCATTGCACCTTTGATTACTACAACAAAAAAGGTGGACATTATTTGTTCTCAACCTATTTCAACGATCAGAATAAACCGAGAGAAGGAGTTTGTGAACATTCCGTTGGCACCCAGCTCTATGAAAAAAGAGTATTTCAAAACGGTCATATTGTCTCTGAAGAATTAAACTATTACAACGATGGTAAATTCACCCCTCGTACACGAACCACATTAAATCATCATGCAAAAAAAGGGAAACCTATTGGTGAATTAAAACAATTTAATGACCAAGGCACCTTAATGATGCACTGGGAATTCTATAACGACGAACATGGTAGACGCCGCTACAAGAGTACAGAATTTCACGCAAACGGTAAATTGCGCTTTATTCAAGAATACGCCTTCATTCGATTCAGTGAAATTGATTCCTTCAACCGAAAAGACCATCCCCCTCATACGGTGGATGATTTTGGTTATTCAAGCCTGATTGTTCCCTATGGGAAACATACATGGTACAATGACAAGGGTGTGCTCATTAAAGAAGAATCGTATGACAAGTTGAGCTTCTATGACCAAGATGATCAACACCTGCTCGACGGCAAGTATACGGAATACCACGATAATGGAAAACTTAGAACGCAAGGTCAATACAAGGAAGGTAATCCAGATGGGCTGTGGCTTCATTACCACTACAATGGAAAACTTTATGAAACAGGAAGATATAAAGACAATATAAAGGATAGCCTTTGGCGTCAGTGGGATGACCAAGGCAGACTCGCAAAAGAATCAATTTATACCCAACAAGCAAACAACCCCTTTGCGCCGGTTTGGGAAAAAGAATACAATGCGGCGGGACAATTAATTCACTCGAAAGTAATCAATCAAAAAAACAAGGCAATTCTGCAAGATTGGTCTCCAGAAGGTAAGTTAATACGGTATGTAGTATTTGATAACGGATCCCAAATGAATTGGAAAAATACCGACTATCGAATTTTTGAAAAACAATGGTATGACAACGGGCAGTTGAAAGAATGTACCCAAAAATATTCCGATACAGCCCATGTAAGTTACTTTCGCAACGGACAGATAGAACGTTTGAATATAGCCTATTGGAAAGATACCGTGCATTTTACACTGCAAAAAAATTGGAATATTCTTGGAACGCTTTGTTCAGAAACAGTTGGATCATCATCCTTCCATTCAAATCAACAGAGTCAACGTTTGTATTATGGGAACGGACAAATCAAGGAACAAACAAGCATCAACAACAAGCTGCGAACCAAAGAACGATTTAGCTATTCAGGGAGGCGATATGAACTGTTGACTTATTATAACAATGACTTACATGGAAGTGTCGAACTTAAGGATACATTGAACGGTCATACCTTGATTGCTACCTATATGAACGGACTTCGCCATGGACGCTTGGTTGAAAAAAATGGTAACGAAGTGGTCATTAAAGACCAAACCTATATTGAAGGGTGTGATAACAAAATCCAGAAGGGTAACTTAATTGTAAGAATACCTAAGCCACAGCAACAAACCTGGCGAAATCGAGCCAATCACTTGCTATATTATAAAAACTATTCGGATACCTTAAGCGTGAAGGCTTTAAACATAAAACGAGATTCTATGGCGTATTGGTTGTATACCTTTAATACCTTCTTAGATTCCATGAAATATAGCGCCGATTATCAAGAAACCGAAGTGGTGCGGGTATGGCTTCAACTACCCCAAGTATATTATCCAAAATTTAATGAAGACAATAATACCGATCCCGGTGTAAAAGGGCTTAAAGCCTTGTTGGATAGCTTGGGTTGGAAGTGGAAAGTACTCACCGTAGAGAACGGGAATTACGAGGTGGAACTGATGGTTTCAGAATTTATTCATCCTTCCATGCTTTGGTTCGTATTAAAAGAACATTGGAACTTTGTTCGAGTACAATATAGCCAGGACAAAGAAAGAAGTAATGATTTAAGGCTTCGTATACGGCCGGTAACCCAACGAATTGATATCGTGCGCATGACACCTTGTTATAGCGAGATGACCTTTTACAACGAGGGGAGCATGGCATACTTTATCGTATATGCGAATGGAGATGTCGAAATAAAAAACCGAACCACCACCTGGACAGAATGGATGGAATTTTTAAAGAACAATCCACAACATTTTCCTAAAGATTTTATGTGGAATGATTAAACAAAAAAAGCCACCCCGAAGGATGGCTTATCAATATACAGCATTTAAGTACTTAGAACTTAACTAAGGTTTGTACGCTTTGATTTCCATTTTGTGATATGGTAACTAAGTACGTACCGTTACTTAAACCGTTCAAGTCTAAAGATGAGTTATTATTCACGCTTTGGTTAAGGAAGGTTTTCCCACTTAAATCACTGACGATTACTTCTGCATTGTCAACTCCATTGATTGTTACTAATCCGTTGCTTGGATTTGGGAATAAACCAAAAGAGAAGGTATTGTTTTCATCAATTCCTAAGTAAGACTCTAAAATCACTTTGTCTAATACATGTACCACGCCGTTATCAGCAAGAACATCGGCTAAGGTAACGTTTGCATCGTTGATTTTTACACCTCCGGTTAATGAAACAACCACGTCAGAACCTTCAAGGGTTGCAACCGGACCTGCAGTTAATTGAGTTGATAATACGGCCCCATCAACTACATGATATAATAAAATGTCAGCTAAGTTTGGTAGTGCTAAGATACCGTTCAAATCGGTGTTCAAGGCTGTTGCCAAATCAGTGAATGCTTGATTCGTTGGAGCAAATACAGTATATTCAGAAAACGGATCGGATAATGCTGGAAGCAATTCTGCCGTAACTACCGCAGTAACCAAGGTAGAAAATCCATTATCAATCGCTACATCAGCAACAGTTTCGATCGGTAAAACCACTGCATCTAACACGTGTACCACACCATTATCAGACGTAATATCAACTGCGATAACTTGCGCTTGGTTAACAAATACATCACCTGCAGCAGTTGCAGTCAACTTCAAGGTATTTAAATTACTTAGAGGCTGAACAAGAGCTCCATTAGTAACTGCGGATGAAGGTACTTCAGTTCCAAGTACGTGATACAACAAAATGTCTGACAATTGTGGAAGGGCCAATAACCCAGCTACCGTTGTTCCCAATGCATCCGCTAAATCCTGAAACGCCGCATTATTCGGAGCGAATACAGTAAGGTTAGCCAGTGGATTGGTCAACGCAGGTAATAATTCTTCTTGAACAACTGCAGTAACTAAGGTAGTAAATCCATTATCAATCGCGATATCCGCTACGGTTTCTACCGGTAGCAAAACCCCATTGGTAACGTGAACCACCCCGTTCGCCGTAGTTAAATCAACTGTGGTTACTTGCGCTTGATTAATAAAAACACTACCTCCAGCAGTAGCTGTAATTTTTAAAGTATTGGTTGGACTTAATGGTTGAACAATAGCACCATTTGTTACTGCCGAAGAAGGTACAGTAGTTCCTAACACGTGATACAACAAGATATCATCTAAATTGGGTAAGGCGAGTAAACCGGGAATCGTAGTTCCAAGTGAAGTAGCCAAATTTGTAAATGCTTGGTCATCCGGTGCAAAAACTGTTAAGGTAGCATTTGGATTTTGTAAGGCACCAACCAACCCTTCTTGAATCAAGGCGGCTTCAAGGTACGTGTGATTTGGACTTGGTGCAATTACATTGTCAAACACGTTGGTTTGCGCGTAATTTACAGAACTTAGGATAATCCCAGCACTGAATAACGACAGGGCGTAAAAAGTAACTTTTTTCATTTTGTTTAATTTTTAATTAGAAAGATTAAACAAAACTATTATGCTTTAGTTCACAAGAAATAAAAAAACAATTCTATTTTGAAAGTCTGCACTTTAGGATGAACCTATATACACTAATCCTAACACCTGATAAAGACAATTTCTTACCTTTAACTTATATATACCCCTCACATGACCCTCTTAACCAAAAAAAACAGCCTCGTACTTAGTATATTGTTCTTGTGTACTACAGCGAGTAGTCTTGCACAACAAACCCTAAGCGACTCAACAACCAAAAACCCATTGGCGCTTATGGGTCTTTCGAAGGCCGGTCCGGGCGATATCAATGCCAATACGCCCTTAATGCTTGACCCCACTTCCACCCCGATGTATGACGAGAACTTCAATCTAATTGACGCAGCTCAATTCATGAATCTCGTGATGTCAAATACCTACGTTCCGGAACCATATCTGGACAAAACCAAGGCGGTTAAAGCATTCGTTATGCGAAAGGCAACTGACCAAGAAAAAACAATAATGCAGCGGATGCAACAAGGTATGCCAGAAGAACAAAGTGCATTAATTGGAACCCCAATGCCATCCTTTGAAGTAACAGACATCAAAGGGAACGTATACCAATCCTCCGCATTAAAAGGAAAAGTAATCGTATTGAATTTTTGGTTTGTGGAATGCAAACCCTGTGTGATGGAGATCCCAGAATTAAATGAAATATCTAAGTTGTTTAAAAAAGACGATATCATCTTTTTAGGGCTTGCAACGAATCAAAAGAAACAACTCATAAAGTTTTTAAAAACAACCCCTTTCTATTACAAAATCGTTCCGGAAAGCCAACAAACCGCCCAATTATTCAATGTAAGTGGCTATCCTACAAGCATCATCATTAATAAAGAAGGCATCATTCAATACGTTTCTTTGGGAGTTGGGCCTAATAATACGGAACGATTAACCGAAGAGATCAATAAATTATTACTCAAGTAAGAACTGAATGTAGCTTTATTCTTTGCTTGAATTAGACATCTCAAAGCCCTTTTCAACGTGATAAGACCCCTTGGTTGCTATGCCCTTAACCAAACCATTGCCGAAATCGCCATACCACTCATAAAAAGTTTCAGCCCATGAAAGCCGTATCTTTACCGAAGTGACTACCCATAGAACTACCGGTTTAAAAGCCAATTGGAAACAATTCACGCTGCTCGTGATTATCAATGCCTTTGTGGGCGGTATGGTGGGCATGGAACGGACACTCCTTCCTGAAATCGCGCTACATGACTTTCAGATTTCTGCGTACACTGCTATGCTTTCCTTTATTGTGGTTTTCGGAACCGTGAAAGCCCTTTCGAATTACTTTGCAGGCAGTCTTGCGAATCGAATGGGAAGAAAACGCCTGTTAATCCTGGGTTGGCTTGTTGGGATTCCTATTCCCTTCCTACTAATGTACGCCCCTTCTTGGAATTGGATTCTATTCGCCAACGTATTATTGGGTATAAATCAAGGATTGGCTTGGTCATCTACCGTTGTGATGAAAATTGATTTAGTGGGTGAAAAGCAGCGTGGGTTAGCTATGGGGCTGAATGAATTTGCTGGCTACTTGGCTGTTGCGGTGGTTGCCTATGTAAGCACGGTCATAGCACAAGCCTATGGACTTCGACCATTTCCTTTTATCATCGGAATCGTTCTTTCGATTGGGGGGGTAATCTTAAGCTGGGTATTTGTTAAAGACACCCAGCACATGGTGCAAACGGAAGCTGTGAATCATCCACAACCTCGGTTAACGAACATCTTCAGAGAAACCACATGGACGCATCGAATCTTAGGTACTGTAACTCAAGCCGGCTTGGTGAATAACCTGAATGATGGCATGGTTTGGGGAATTTTTCCCTTACTCTTAGCGAATCAAGGCTTTTCACTTGAAATGATTGGAATAATAACTGGGATTTATCCAGCCGTTTGGGGAATTACCCAAATAGGCACGGGTGCCTTGGGCGATTATTGGTCAAAAAAAGGACTCCTATTTTGGGGAATGTTGCTGCAAGGACTATCCCTCTTTGGGTTACTTATTGCCAACAATACGCTGCATTTTATGTTGCTAAGTGCGTGCCTCGGCTTGGGAACGGCCTTGGTTTACCCTACCTTTCTGAGTAAAATCGCACAGCATACACATCCCCTAGACCGAGCAAAATCCATAGGGACCTTTCGGCTGTGGCGAGATTTAGGCTACGCCTTTGGTGCACTGCTCACCGGGATTTTAGCGGATTGGTTTAATCTTCCAACGGCCATAGCCTTTATTGGTGGAGTAACCGTCCTTTCTGCAGGGATAATCGCTGTGCGCATGCCGTATGAACGGAGGGCTTAAGGAATTAATCGGATTAATATCTTAGATATCATGATGAAAAAACTTAACCGAACACAAATAATCATCCTCGTAGTGTTACTTACATTACTCTTGATTCCATTAATCGAACAACAGGAAGGAAATTCCGCATTCAACTGGACGGTTTTTGATTACATCTTGGCCTTTTCGCTCCTACTCACAGTAGGTTTCGGTATAGAATTTTGTATCCGATCCATTCGTTCAAAGCGCATAAAATGGGTTGCAATTATCGGAATTGCTTTATTTTTCGTATTGCTTTGGTCTGAATTAGCAGTAGGAATCTTTAATACCCCGATTGCTGGGGATTAGTAAATTAGACAATGTTATTCAATAAACGTATTTTGTATACAATCATCCGTAATTCGTATTTAAAGAACGACATTATCAAATTTACTTTTGTCGAAAAATATACGAATGAAAAAAACAATTTTAATTACCGGTGCAAGCAGTGGCATTGGAAAAGAAACCGCAAAACACTTTCAAGCTAAAGGTTGGAATGTAGTAGCCACTATGAGAACGCCAGAAAACGAAAAGGAATTAACTACCTTAGAAAACGTATTAGTTACAAAATTAGATGTACTCGATATCGAATCAATTGATATGGCTATTTCAAATGGATTATCGAAATTTGGAAAAATTGATGTCTTATTGAATAATGCCGGCTACGGTGCATATGGACCATTAGAATCATTTACCAGGGAAAAAGTATTGAGACAATTTAATACCAATGTGATTGGTTTAATGGATGTTACTCGAGCCATTCTTCCACATTTCCGAAAAAATAAAAGTGGAATAGTCATTAACATTTCTTCCATGGGAGGAAAGATGACTTTTCCTTTGGGTTCTTTATATCATGGAACTAAATTTGCCGTTGAAGGAATATCAGAATCCTTTCGTTATGAAATGGAGCAAATTGGTTGTAAAGTGAAAATTGTAGAACCAGGGGCTATTGCAACAGATTTCGGTGGTCGATCGTTTGATTTTTATCATGATGAAAATTTGAAAGAATATAATCCAATGGTTGAGAAAATAACTAAAACCCTTCCGGAATTGGTTAAAAACGCCGCCCATCCGAGAATCGTTTCAGAAGTAATTTATCAAGCGGCAACTGATGGAAAAAGCCAATTAAGATACATGGCAGGTAAAGATGCAAAAATGTTCCATCGAATGAATAAGTTGTTAGGGTATAACTTCATCGTAAAAATGAACAAACGATTTTTTAAATTATAAACAATGAGTCAATTAATTCATTTAAAGTCGATTGCCGATCTTTCACGCTTATTGAATGACAAAGCAAATAAGCACCCATTAATTGCCATTGTAGATTTCAGTCAAACGTCCGAACAGATTCAAGAAGAAACCAAAATCACTACTGATTTTTATTCTGTAATGTTTAAGAATTACTGTAAAAGTTATGTGAGGTATGGAAGGAAAGCAATTGACTTTGATGAAGGAAGCTTAATTTGTATCGCACCAAATCAAGTAATTACCATAGAAAATGAAATTGAGCCCCGAGATAACCTATTGGGTTGGGGCTTATTTTTTCATCCTGATTTAATTCGAAATACCTCGTTGAATATAAAAATGAAGGATTACACCTTCTTCAGTTATGAAATTTCTGAGGCCTTACATTTATCCGAAAAGGAAAAACAATTACTCTATGAATGTGTAATGCGCATTCATACTGAATTGAAAGAGAATATTGACGAACACAGCCAAACCATCATCGTTTCAACCATTGAACTTTTGCTAAACTATTGCAATCGTTTTTACGGGAGGCAATTCATCACCCGAAAAGCAAACAATCGAGATATCCTTTCTCGTGTAGAAACAATGTTAACAGATTACTTTTCGAATAACAAAGAGCGAATTGGAATTCCAACTGTGAAATTTTTAGCAGATTCCTTGAACTTATCACCCAGTTATTTAGGAGATTTACTCAAGAAAGAAACCGGACTAAACGCCCAAGAACATATTCATCATGCTTTAATTGACCAAGCAAAAAATATTTTGATGAATTCAAACAAATCAGTTAGTGAAATAGCTTATTCTTTGGGATTTGAATATCCTCAATACTTTAGTCGCCTTTTCAAGCAAAAAACGGGTAAAACTCCAGGGGAATTTAGAGGGTTGAATTAAAAAAAACATTAAAATCGTAAAGATTTCAAATGTTGTTAATTATTGAATTTTCACTCTCACTCTGAAAGAAAAGCGCAAAAACAAGTGTGAGAAGCAGACTTAGAGTGATGTTAAAAAGAAAAAGCGCTAATCTTTAAAGACTGCGCTTTTCTTTTTAGTAGCGGGGACAAGAATATCCTCCATTTCATTTCGGATGGACGCAAAGGGGGGGGGCTTAACAATGAAAAGCTCAGACCACTTCGTGATCTTCCTTTTTACATTTCCATTCGCTTTTGAAAGTGAACTTTCAACACTTCTGAAATGCAAAAAGCCAGTCAATTTGACTGGCTTTTCTTTGTAGCGGGGACAGGACTCGAACCTGTGACCTTCGGGTTATGAGCCCGACGAGCTCCCAACTGCTCCACCCCGCAATGTATCTTCATTGCTTTATTTCAATTTTACTCAATTCATTAATTGAGGACTACAAAGGTAAGATGTTTTTCCTTATCTACCAAATCAATCGAGTAATAACTGCTGTTTTCGGCTGATAGCGCCATGTTTTTCCAAAATACACTTTATGCCTAACGCATGAGAATTTAAATTGACTCCAACCATTGCGGCTCGTGTACGTTCATATAAGTAGTTCAGAGTGAAAATGTCCGCAAGTCGCAGCCCAACACCCACTTGCATACTATTCAGGTTTTGTGTTCCAGTCCATACTTGAACACGATACATATAATTAATTCGTAGAGCTAATTCATAATTAAATGGTGCATATCGAACCGGCGTGATTTTAACTGAAGGCAATAAAAACCAATCTTGACTCAACTCCACCAAGTGCCGGTAATATACTCCCCACTCGGTTCTTAGTTTGGCATTGGTGCCAATCTCCTTCCATTTCGCTGGTCCAAGATCGTTGGCATAAATTCCGGAAAGCGAATTTTTAGTGCGATAACTCATCCCTACTTTGTAGGTCGGATAATTATAGGTTGAAAAGCGACTCACTACCACATCTTGCTGGTTCG
>Ga0102920_1000423_pt1 | contig 10664 bp, 6 predicted proteins | sample Colrivmeta1568A3_FD_78204 | JGI IMG/M metagenome (GOLD analysis project Ga0102920, IMG submission 78204) | Estuarine microbial communities from the Columbia River estuary - metaG 1568A-3 | ecosystem: Environmental > Aquatic > Marine > Intertidal zone > Estuary | place: USA: Columbia River Estuary...
TGGACCGTCAACGACCTCACCATGATGCAAGGCTTTCTGGATCAGGGGTTTGAGCTGATCACGACGAATGAACCGGAGGAAGGGTTGAAGAAGTAAAGGTTAGAGGGGGGGCTTTACCCTAAACCCTCTACTACCCTCTACAGCCCGAAGGGCTCGTCTTTTTGGTCTTTTTGGTCTTTTATCGTATATTTGTGTCTGAAAATCGTGTGGAGGGGAACGGAAACGTTCCCTTCTTCTTTTGTTAGCCATGCTCAATCAGGAACTCATTGAAACGGTCAGTCGGCGGGTAGAGGCTCTAATCGAGTCGGATCCCACGCTGTTTTTGGTGAAGGTTTGGATCAAGCCGACCCTCAATATTCGCGTGTATATTGATGGAGATCAAGGAGTTAGCGTTGATCGACTGATCAAATTCAACCGGGCCCTGTACCGCCAGTTGGTGGAAGAGGGTGTGTTGCCGGACGGGGAGTTTTCGCTGGAATTTTCCTCGCCGGGACTGGATGAGCCCCTGAAACTGCACCGCCAGTACGTCAAGAACATCGGACGGCAGGTGGAGGTGGTTACGCTGGAAAGCGTTCAGGTGATCGGCAAGCTGACGGGGGTGACGGAGACCGGCTTCACGGTGGAAGAGGTAAAGGGGAAAGGCAAGAAGCAGGAGGTCAAAACACACGAATGGGCATTCAACGAGATCAAAGCAACAACCATACAAATCACTTTTTAAAGCGACTTAAACACACCGATTATGGCCAGTATTAATCTGATCGATGCGTTCCAGGATTTTAAGGATGCAGAAAACATCGATCGGCCCACTATGATGAAAGTGGTAGAAGACGTCTTCAAGACCTTGCTCCGTAAAAAATACGGCAGCGACGACAATTTTGACGTGATCGTTAACGCCGAAAAAGGCGACTTGGAGATCATTCGTCACCGAATGATCGTCGAGGACGGCACCGTGGAAGATCCGTTGGCGCAGGTAGCCTATACCGAAGCCACCAAGATCGAACCCGACTTCGAAGTAGGCGAAGAGCTCTACGAAGAGATCGACCTGCTCGATTTTGGTCGCCGTGCGATCTTAGCTGCCAAGCAAACGCTGGCCAGCCGCATCGGAGATTTGAAGAAAAACGCCTTGGCGAAAAAATACAACGACCGCGTGGGTGACATCATCAGTGCGGAAGTGTATCAGATCTGGAAGAAGGAGATTTTGTTGCTGGATGAAGAAGGCAACGAGTTGATCCTTCCGAAGAGCGAGCAGATCCCACAAGATTATTTCAAGAAAGGGGAAAGCGTGCGTGCCGTGGTGCGTCGCGTTGACCTGAAGAATAACAATCCCGTTATCATTCTCTCTCGTACTGCGCCGGAATTCCTGGCCAAGTTGATGGAGATCGAGGTGCCGGAAATTTTCGATGGCTTGATCGTGATCAAGAAGATCGTCCGCGATCCGGGCGAGCGCGCGAAGGTGGCGGTGGAGTCGTACGACGACCGCATCGATCCGGTAGGTGCTTGCGTGGGTATGAAAGGAAGCCGCATTCACGGCATCGTGCGTGAATTGAAGAATGAGAACATTGACGTGATCAACTATACCCAGAACGTACAGCTGTTGATTCAGCGTTCGCTGACGCCGGCGCGCATCACCAGCATGGACCTGGATACGGACCGGAAGCATGCGAACATCTTCCTGAAACCCGATCAGGTTTCCTTGGCCATTGGTCGTCGTGGGGTGAACATCAAGTTGGCCTCTGACCTCACGGGCTATGTGTTGGATGTGTACCGCGATACCGAAGAGCAAGTCGAAGGATTCGACATCGATCTGGAAGAATTCACCGATGAGATCGATTCTTGGATCATTGATGAGCTGAAGCGCGTGGGTTGTGATACAGCGCGTAGTGTATTGGAGTTGACCGCTGAAGAGTTGGAGCGTCGTACCGACCTCGAGAAAGAAACCATCGAGGATCTGCGTCGCATCCTGAAAGAAGAGTTCGAAAAAGAATAACGACGAATCGATCCAAATACGAGAAGAACCGAACGAAATAAACGAACCGAATGTCAGAATTGAAACTTCCCCGACTCCTGGCCGCGGCTAAGGAATTCAACATTGGTCAGGACACCCTGATCGACTTCCTCGTGGGTAAAGGGTTCTCGAAAGACGACCTTAAACCGACCTCGAAGTTGAGCGAGGACATGTACCGTTCCTTGCAGCAAGAATTCCAAAGTGACAAGGCAGCTAAGATGAAGAGCGATCAGCTCGAGTTGCCCAAGGGTTCTACAGCGGAAGCCAAGAAAAAGAAAGAAGAAGAGGAGATCACCTTCAAGAAGGAGACCAAGAAAGTCGTCAAGAAGGAAGAGCCAAAAGTAGAAGAGACCGTGAAGATCGAGGCGCCTGAATTGGAGGGACCGAAAGTGGTCACCAAGATCGACCTCGATGCCTTGGATTCATCTACCCGTCCAAAACGCAGCACCAAGCCGAAGAAAGAGGAAGTAGAAACTCCGGCACCGGTTGCTGAGCAACCTGCTGAAGAAGCCAAGCCGAAGAAAACGACCAAGAAGGCGAAGGAAGAAACACCGGTTGTAGAACCGGTAGCGGTGGAGACACCTACTCCGCCAGCGGCTCCGGCAACACCGGATGCACCGGATGCGCCCGCTCAACCTGCAGCTCCTACGATCGAGAACATCGAGGTGCAGAAGCTGACGGGTCCGAAGATCATGGGTAAGATCGATTTGCCGACGACCAGCGATACGCGTCCGGTGCGTGATGATAAAAAGAAACGAGCCCGTATTCCGCTGTCGAAGCGTGAAACACCGGGTCATCAAACCTTTGTCAATCCCGAACAACCGAGTAGTGGATTCAATCGCGGTCGGGGTGGTATGGCCGGTCGACGCGAGCGTGAAGCGTTTCAGCGTCGCGATGGACAGACCATCGATGAGAAAGAAATTCAGAAGAAAATTCAAGAGACCCAGGCCAAACTCTCCGGAGGTGGTGGCAAGGGCAAGATGAAGGCCAAGCTCCGTCGTGAAAAACGATTCGAGATGGCGCAAGCCCGCGGTGCGGAAGTGACCGACAACAAATTGCAGGTTACGGAGTTCATCAGCGTGAGCGAGCTCGCGAGTTTGATGAACGTGAGCTTTGCCGAGGTGATCAGCAAGTGTATGAGCTTGGGCATCATGGTGTCGATCAACCAGCGCTTGGATGCGGAGGTGATCGAACTGGTGGCCGGTGAGTTCGGCTTCGATGTATCATTCATCGATATGGAGAAGCAGATGGAGATGGAAGAAGAATACGAAGAGGATGAAGAAGATGAATTGCAGCATCGTTCGCCGATCGTGACCATCATGGGTCACGTTGACCACGGTAAAACCTCGTTGCTCGACCACATCCGCAGTGCGAATGTAGTGGCCGGTGAGGCCGGTGGCATCACCCAGCACATTGGTGCCTATCAGGTTCAGTTGGCGAATGGAAAAGACATCACCTTCCTCGATACGCCCGGTCACGAAGCCTTTACGGCGATGCGTGCTCGTGGTGCCAAGGTCACCGACATTGCGGTGATCGTGGTGGCGGCCGACGATGCCGTGATGCCCCAAACCCGTGAGGCCATCAGCCACGCGCAAGCGGCGGGTGTTCCGATGATCTTCGCCATCAACAAGATCGATAAGGATGGTGCGAACCCGCAAAAGATCTATGAGCAATTGTCGCAGATGAACATTCTGGTTGAAGAATGGGGCGGTAAGTTCCAGTGCCAGGAAGTGGCGGCGAGATCGGGTTTGAACGTTGATAAATTACTTGAGAAAATATTGTTGGAAGCCGAGATGCTCAACCTGAAAGCCAATCCCGATCGGGAGGCCAGCGGTACGATCATTGAAGCCTCACTCGATAAAGGACGCGGATTCGTGGCCACCTTGTTGGTGGAGAACGGAACGCTTCAACCGGGCGATCTGATCGTGAGTGGTCAGTATTATGGCCGTGTGAAAGCGATGTTCAACGAACGCAACAAGAAACAAGACGAGGCGGGTCCTTCGGTGCCTTCGGTGGTACTGGGCTTGAACGGAGCGCCGCAAGCGGGTGAAAAATTCCGCGTGTACGAAGATGAAGCGGAAGCGAAAGAGGTGGCGAATCGTCGCGCGCAGATCTTGCGTGAGCAAGGGATCCGTACGAAGAAACACATCACCCTCGATGAGATCGGCCGTCGTTTGGCATTGGGCAGCTTCAAGGAGCTCAAGGTCATCATCAAAGGAGACGTGGATGGATCGGTCGAGGCCCTCAGCGATTCGTTGCAGAAATTGTCGACGCAGGAGATCCTGGTCAGTGTGATCCACAAAGGCGTGGGACAGATCAACGAGAGCGACATCGTGTTGGCCGAAGCGTCGGATGCGATCGTGATCGCGTTCAACGTCCGTCCGTCGCTGCAAGCTTCGAAGCTGGCCGAGAACGCCGGTATCGAGATCAAGATGTATTCCATCATCTACAACGCCATCGAAGAGGTCAAGAGTGCGATGGAGGGAATGTTGGAGCCGAAGGTGCAGGAGAAGATCGTGGCCAACGTGGAGATCCGCGAGGTATTCAAATTCGACAAGGCGACGGTGGCCGGTTGTTATGTGCGGGATGGTAAGATCAAGCGCGACTCGAAGGTGCGCCTGATCCGCGATGGCATCGTGGTTTATCCGACTGCCGAAGGCGCACAAGCCGAGCTGGGATCGCTGAAGCGCTTCAAGGACGATGTGAAGGATGTGACCACGGGTATGGAGTGCGGATTGACGATCAAGAACTACATCGACATGAAGGTGGGCGATGTGGTCGAGGCATACGAGCAAGAAGAGGTGAAGCGTACGCTCTGATAAAAAGGTTTTGTTAAATGGAACACAGGGAAACCGGAAAGATCCGGCGCCCCACTAGTTTTGGCAACTATGCAAATACGTCGGTATACTCTGTTGGTTGGAATGCTGTTGACCGGCCTCTGTGGCTGGGCGCAACCCAAAAAAGTGGTAGCAGATAAGGTCACCGCGATCGTGGGCGACCGCATCATCCTGCTTTCTGACATCAAAAACTCCTTGGCAGACATTGCCCGTCAAGGCAGTGCGATCCCTGAAAATGGGGAATGCATCCTGACCGAGCAAGCCATCATTTCGAAAGTGATGATGCTGCAGGCCATGAAAGATTCTTTGCCGGTAACGGACGACGAGATCGAGGCCGATCTGGATAACCGTATTCGCAGCTACATCAATCAGTTTGGTAGCCAAGAAGCCTTGGAAGAAGTAGCGGGCAAGACGATCTATCAGATCAAGGACGATGCCCGCGAATCGGTGCGCGAGCAGAAGCTGGCGCAGGCCATGCAGAAAAAGATCGTCGAGAATGTGCGCATCACGCCCAATGAGGTGAAGGCGTATTTTGAGAAGATCCCGAAAGACAGTTTGCCTTTTTACGAATCGGAGTTGGAGATCGGACAGATCATTGTGTATCCCAAGGCCGCTCGGGAGATCGAGCAGTACATCGTGGGCGAGATGAATAATTACAAAAAGCAGATCGAATCGAAAGTGGTCACCTTCGATCAACTCGCCAAGCGCGTCACGGAAGATCCGGGCAGTAAGGAGCGGGGTGGTCAATATCAGATCAACCGGACGGAGAAAACCTGGGATCCGATCTTCTTGTCGACCGCGTTTCGTTTGAAAGAAGGCGAGATCTCATCGCCTGTAAAATCAAAATTCGGATTTCACATCATACAGATGGTGCAGCGCAACGGCGATGACGCCGTGGTTCGACACATCTTGCGCATTCCGCCCGTAACGGAGGATGAGATCCAGGGAGCCAAGGTGAAATTGGATTCGGTTCGCAACAAGGTGATCAACGGCAATCTGACCTTCAACGAGGCTGGTACCAAGTACAGCGACGATGAGTCGGCCAAGTATACCGGTCCCTACCTGACGGGTCGCGACGGATCGACTTTTGTAACCATCGACATGTTGGATAAGGCGATGGTGGGATTGTTGACCAAAATGAAGGTGGGTGAGTATTCCAAACCCGTTGAATACGAGAGTGAGCAAGGGAAGAAGGGTGTACGGATTGTGCATTTGAAATCGCGTACCGAGCCGCACCGCCTGAACATGAACGACGATTACAGCAAGATTTCGCAGTTTGCTTTGGAGGAGAAGAAATCGAAGACCTTGGATAAGTGGTTGCAAGGACATCTGCCGATGTATTATGTGAACATCGATCCGCAGACGGCCGAAGACTGCCCCTTGCTGAAAAAGTTTGAGCCAAAAAATTGATTGAAACCGCCCTCGGGCGGTTTTTTGTTGATACGAACCGGTAGTAAATTTGATTTTCGAAACTCATGAGTGATTCCATCAAACACGAATGCGGCCTGGCCTTTATCCGCCTGCGCAAACCTTTCTCCCATTACCAGCAGAAATACGGTACGGCCCTGTGGGGATTGAATAAGTTGTATCTCCTCATGGAGAAGCAACACAATCGCGGACAAGATGGTGCCGGTATCGCTACCGTGAAGTTGAATGTGGAGCCCGGTTATCCGTTCATGAATCGGTTGCGCAGCAATAAGCCGCAGGCCATTGCCGATATTTTTCAGCAGATCGGAAGCGAGGTGAGTGAGTTGGAAAAATATCATCCGCAGATCAAGCACCAACCCGGTCTGCTGAAAGGACATTTGAAGTTCTTGGGTGAATTGATGATCGGTCACTTGCGCTATGGTACGCAGGGAAAAAACAAAGTCGAGTATTGTCATCCGTTCATCAACCGCGATACCATCCCGGCGCGCAATTTGGCGTTGGCCGGTAATTTCAACATCGTCAACGCCGATGACTTGTATACAGCGATCGGAAAAGAGCCGCTGGAGTCGGTTCGTTTCAGCGATCTGGCCGCGATGATCGAGTTAATGCATACCAAACTCTGCGAAGTGGATGAGCGTTCGCCCGAGCAGATGGATATTTCCGAAGTGTTGAAGCAGACGCTTCCGATGTTGGATGGCGGATTTTTTGTGGGTGGTGCAACAGGAAGCGGCATCGGCTTTTTGTTCCGCGATGCGCACGGCATTCGTCCCGCGTATTACTACATCGACGATGAAGTGATCGTAGGCGCTTCGGAGCGTTCGGCGATTCGAACTTGTTTCAATGTGGGTGAGAACGAAGTGCAGGAATTGATGCCGGGACAGGCTTTGATCGTAGATGCCGAAGGCAAGATCGATCGATTGCAAATATTGGAACCGAAAACGCGGTTGGCTTGCAGTTTCGAGCGGATCTATTTTTCGCGCGGGAGTGATGAGAAGATTTACCAGGAGCGATTGGCCTTGGGGTATAATTTGAGTGAGCAGGTATTGGATTCGATCGATCACGATCTGAAGAATACGAAGTTCTCCTTCATTCCGAATACGGCCGAAGTGGCTTTTTACGGATTGCTGAAGGGGATGGAAGATTATTTGAATCGCGTGAAGGTGGAGCGGATTCTTAGTTGGGGCAAAGATTTTGACGAGGAAAAGCTGCGGGAAATGATCACGCGGAAGATCCGCATTGAGAAGATCGCCATCAAGGACGTGAAGATGCGGACGTTTATTACGGAGGATGCAAGTCGCAATGAAATGGTGCAGCACGTATACGATGTAACCTATGGCACGATCCGTTCGGGCGAAGACACCTTGGTGGTGATCGATGATTCGATTGTGCGGGGTACGACGCTCAGGGAGAGCATCATTCGGATGTTGTCGAGGTTGAACCCGAAGCGCATCGTGGTGGTTTCTTCTTGTCCGCAGATTCGTTACCCCGATTGTTACGGCATCGACATGAGCAAGATGGGTGATTTCATTGCCTTCAATGCGGCGGTGTCGTTGACGAAGAAAAAAGGATACAACGGATTGATGAATGAGTTATTGGATCGTTGCCGGGCGCTCGAGGCAGCGGGTGCGTTGGATACGGTGAATGTGGTGAAAGAGTTCTATGGTCATTTTACGACCGATGAGTTGAGTGCCGAGATCGCTGCGTTGATCACGCCGGTTGGTTGCACCATTCCGATCACGGTGATCTTCCAGAATATTGAAAATTTGCATAAGTCTTGTCCCAACAATCGGGGGGACTGGTACTTCACGGGCAATTATCCGACCTCCGGAGGCAACCGCGTGGTGAACCGCGCCTTTGTGAATTACATGGAGGGGAGAAACGAGCGGGGGTATTAGAGTTTAGGGGATGGGCGTTGAGGGTTTAGGTTGAATGTTTTATGTTTAGTTTTCATTCTCAACTTCAAACAAATTACTACTGAACCTCAACATTCAACGCCAAACTCTCAACTATCTTCGCGTTATGCATTTCGACCGTAAGCAACATTCCAATGAAGAATTGATCCGGTTCTACCGCGCCATACTGTGGCCGCGGATGATCGAGGAGAAGATGTTGGTCTTGCTTCGTCAGGGGAAGATCTCGAAATGGTTCAGTGGCATTGGACAGGAGGCGATTTCTGTGGGCGCCACGTTGGCGTTGGATGCCGATGAATGGATCATGCCCTTGCACCGAAACCTGGGGGTATTTACTACCCGCGACATGCCGCTCAGCAAACTGTTCATGCAGTGGCAGGGATTGCCATCCGGCTATTCAAACGGAAGAGAGCGAAGCTTTCATTTCGGCACGCGTGCCCATCATATCTGCGGGATGATCTCGCATTTAGGTCCACAATTGGCTATTGCCGACGGCGTGGCGTTGGCCCACAAACTTCGAAAGGAAAACAAAGTTTCACTTGCTTTCACCGGTGATGGCGGAACCAGCGAAGGGGATTTTCACGAGGCGCTGAATGTGGCTGCCGTGTGGGACCTGCCCGTGATCTTCATCATTGAGAACAATGGGTACGGACTCAGCACGCCGGTCAATGAACAATATCGTTGCGCGTCACTGGTCGATAAGGCCAAAGGGTATGGCATGGAAGGCGTGCAGATCGATGGCAATAATCTGCTGACCGTTTACGATACCATTAAGGGCGTTCGGGACTATTGCATGCGCGAACAAAAACCTTATCTGATCGAGTGTATGACTTTCCGCATGCGCGGACACGAAGAGGCAAGCGGTACCAAATACGTGCCCAGTCATTTATTTGAGGAGTGGGAACAAAAAGATCCCGTCAAGAATTTTCAGCGTTGGCTGATCGACACGGGCGTGCTGACTGAAATGAAAGTAGCCGAGATCCGACAAGCATGCAAAGACCAGATCGAGTCGGAATTGGCGATCGGGTTTCAAGCGGGGGGCGTTTTCGCGGAGGAATCCGTTGAATTGGAGGATGTGTATGCGAAAACGCAGTTTGAAAAGTTTGAAAAGTTTGGGAGTTTGGAGAGTTCAGAGTTGCGTATGATCGATGCCATTAAGCAGGGATTGGAGCAGAGTATGGAGACCCACTCGAATCTGGTGCTGATGGGACAAGACATCGCCGAGTATGGCGGGGCATTCAAGATCACGGAAGGCTTCGTAGAAAAATTCGGGAAGGAACGGGTACGCAACACACCGCTATGTGAAAGTGCGATTGTCGGAACGGCATTGGGACTATCGCTCGAAGGATACAAGAGCATGATGGAGATGCAGTTCGCTGATTTTGTTACGGTCGGATTCAATCAGATCATAAACAACCTGGCCAAGATCCATTATCGTTGGGGACAAAACGCCGATGTGGTCATTCGCATGCCAACAGGCGGAGGCGTAGGCGCCGGTCCCTTCCATTCGCAAAGCAACGAAGCGTGGTTCGTACACACACCCGGATTGAAAGTGGTTTATCCCAGTACGCCGGCCGATGCCAAAGGATTGCTGATCGCCGCAATCAACGATCCGAATCCGGTACTCTTCTTCGAACACAAGGCACTGTATCGATCCATCAGTGGACCCGTGCCTTCCGAATATTATTCCATCGAAATTGGCAAAGCTCGATTGGTACAAGAAGGATCGGATGTTTCCATCATCACCTATGGCAGCGGCGTACATTGGGCGATGGATTATGCGCAAGCGCACCCGGAGTTATCCATCGATATCTTAGACTTGCGTTCTTTATTACCGTTGGACTATGACGCAATACGCGCATCGGTGCAACGTACGGGCCGCGTGCTGATCTTGCATGAAGACACGTTGATCGGTGGCATTGGCGGTGAGATCAGCGCCTGGATCGGCCAACATTGTTTTTCTTATCTCGATGCGCCGGTTATGCGTTGTGCTTCTCTCGATACGCCGGTTCCGTTCAGTATTGAACTCGAGCAGCAGTTTTTGGCCAAATCACGGCTAGGCAGCACACTGCAGGAGTTGCTTGCATTTTAATCAATCTATCAGCGTGCTTGATTGCGCAGGGCTTTTCCGCCTCGGGCTTGCGTGTGTTTTCCTTGATCGACCGTGAGTACACCGTTCACCAGTACGAATTCAAATCCGGTCGAATAGGCATGTGGCTTCTCGAACGTAGCCAGATCCCGAACCGTTTTTTCGTCAAACACTACGATGTCGGCGGCCATTCCTTCTTTCAACAGTCCGCGATCTTTCAGATTGAATTTCTGTGCTGGTAGGGAGCTCATGCGACGAATGGCTTCTTCGAGTGAAATGATCTTTTCTTCGCGTACATATTTTCCGAGTACGCGGGCGTTTGTTCCATAACCACGCGGATGCGGCATGCCTTCGTTGAAAACACGGATGGTGGCATCGCTGGCGATCATGTTGAA
>Ga0102920_1000426_pt1 | contig 10648 bp, 5 predicted proteins | sample Colrivmeta1568A3_FD_78204 | JGI IMG/M metagenome (GOLD analysis project Ga0102920, IMG submission 78204) | Estuarine microbial communities from the Columbia River estuary - metaG 1568A-3 | ecosystem: Environmental > Aquatic > Marine > Intertidal zone > Estuary | place: USA: Columbia River Estuary...
TCTCCTAAAATTGTATTAACCACGGTCATTTTATGGTAATCTGGATGGGATCGATCAAACAGTATTTTCCCTATTCGGATGCCAGTTTGCACCGCATCCGCTTTTTTCACATCAATGCGTTCGATGGATGGGTTGTAATTAACTTTTAAAGGAGGGGTAACCTCATTACTCCATCGTTCAAAACACTGTAAAATACGGTCTAGTTGTCCTGCACTTGGATTACCAACCCAGTTTATTTTTCTAAGTCCTTTTTTAAAATAGGTTTCAAAAAAATTACGAATGTCTGCTCGCGTGACTCCGTCAAAGTCGTCGGGTTGATTGATTCTACCGTACGGTGTTCCAGAAAAGAGATGTTCTTGGAATGACCGCTGTGCGAGGGTGCTTACTTTTTCGAGTGACACCATCAAGTTTTGTTTTCGCTCTGCCTTTAGCTGAATTAATTCGGATTCTGGAAAGTTTGCATGGTAAAGCGCTTCCTCAATGATGGGGATTAATTGATCCATAGATTCATTTAACCCGAAAATGTTTAGGTAGGCATAATCGGCGCTTACACTCGCATTGAAATACCCCCCGTGGTCATCAATCATGTCGTTGATTTCTGCCATAGTTTTGTCTTCGGTGCCCGCCAAAAGCATCCCGGTGGTTAATCCTGCCACAGGTTTTTCATCGTAAATAGAGCCTGCGTCAAAAATCAACTCCAATTTAACGGCTTCGCTGGTTTCATTGCGCATCAAATAAACGGGTACGCCCGCCGGTGTTAGGTGACGCTCCGGTGCAATGTAATTAATATCATTGGATAGCGAGACTGAAGGGGCCTGCGAACGGTTTAAGTTATCTGTCATGTTAGTTAGATTCAGAAGCTATAAATAATCGGGAGCAATTGCTTGGGTTGAAGAGCGATTTTGCATAGTCTTGCAAATGACTTGCTTGGATGGCATTATAAATGGCTTCCTCTTCGTTGATTCCATGTGCATCTCCTAATAATTCGAAAAAAGAAAGATTCATCGCTCGGTTTAAAAGCCCCTGCTCTTGAAATGCTTTGGAGGTTTTTCCTTTCATGCGCAGCCTGTTTAAATCAGGGGTGGAAATCAAGGTGTTTTTGAACGATTCAAGTACCTCCCATAGCGCTGTATCTAAGGCTTCGAATGTTTTTCCAGGCATAAGTTTACCCGAAACGATAAATAAACCCTCATCGAGTGATCCAAGGATGTAGGCATTGATTTCATGTACCAGCGCCTTATCTTTTTTTAGGCTCAAATACAGCTTACCTGATTTGTCTTTTCCTACTTCATCCGAGAGTAAGTCGGCAATGTAATAGCCTTCCGATTTACGTTCCGACATTTTAAAGGCATAATAAAACGCAGAAGCTGGAACATTTCGCTTAAGCGTTAACGTTCTATATTCGTTTTGTGGCGGTTCCTGCATCAAGATCCGCGCTCCTTTCTTTTTCCCTGGGATGTTTCCATACCACGTGGATACCATGTCTTCGATTTGGTTATTTTCATAGTTTCCTGCAATCGTTAGTATGGCATTGCCCGGATGATAATGGGTTCCAAAAAAGGACCGTACATCATCCATGGTGGCTTGTTCAATGTGACTAATTTCTTTTCCTATGGTGGCCCATTGATATGGGTGTGTTTTATATGCAAGGGGTCTTAATTCCAACCAGACATCGCCATAGGGTTGATTTAAATAACGTTGCTTAAATTCTTCAATGACCACGCTGCGTTGTACCTCTAAACTCTTATCAGAAAAGGCCAGCGATAACATGCGGTCGCTTTCCAACCACAAGGCGGTTTCTATGTTTTGAGAAGGAAGGACATCGTAATAATTGGTGATGTCGTTGCTGGTAAATGCGTTGCTTTCTCCTCCAGCGCGTTGCAAAGGGGCGTCAAAGTCTGGAATGTTCGCTGAACCGCCAAACATTAAATGTTCGAAAAGGTGTGCGAACCCCGTATGGTTTGGGTCTTCATCTCGTGCGCCGACATCATAAAGGGTGTTAACTACCGCCATGGGCGTAGATTTATCTTGGTGAAAAATCACCTTGAGCCCGTTGGGCAATGTAAAGCGATGAAATGATATCATACGTGTAATTTCATGTGTGTTAACTGTTCGGCGATTTGATTGAATTCGGTGATGAATTCTTGAACTACTTCACCCGCAGGTTTTACGGAGCGAATCATAGCGGAAACTTGCCCAACTTCTAATTCACCAGCAACTAGGTCACCTTCAAACATGCCTTTTTTTGCCCGACCTCTTCCCAGGTGAGCCGCTAATTCTTCGGGGGTACCGTTCCGTTCGTATATGGCCTGTATTTCTTGATAGAAGGGGTTGTTAAGTAAACGCACCGGCGTAATTTCCTTAAGGGTAAGTTTGGTGTCACCTTCTTCTGCCTTGAGAATTCGTTCCTTGAATGCTAAGTGTGCGCTTGATTCCGGCGTGGCAATAAAACGGCTGCCCACTTGAACACCGTCTGCTCCTAAAATCATAGCGGCTAACATGGCTTTGCCACTTCCAATACCACCTGCAGCAATCACGGGAATATCAACGGCTGCTGCAACTGAAGGAATTAAACATAAGGTAGTGGTTTCTTCTCTTCCGTTGTGTCCGCCTGCCTCAAATCCTTCGGCCACTATGGCGTCTACGCCAGCTTCCTGTGCTTTTAGCGCAAATTTTTTGGAAGATACCACGTGAACTACGGTAATTCCTGCCGCTTTTAAACGCGCCGTATGGGCTTTGGGATTTCCGGCAGAGGTAAATACGATGGGAACCTTCAGCTCAATTACAGTAGTTAAATGTTCTTCTATGTTTGGATACAAGAGTGGAATGTTGACCCCAAAGGGTTTGTCTGTTGCGGCTTGACATTTCAAGATTTGTTCTCTTAGAATTTCGGGATACATCGAGCCTGAACCAATCAATCCAAGGCCGCCTGCGTTGGAAACAGCAGCTGCTAATTCCCATCCGGAGCACCATATCATACCGCCTTGAATGAGGGGGTATTTTATCTTAAAAAGTTCTGTAATTCGATTCATGAATATTGGGATGAAAGCGAAGTAAAATTACAAAAAAGCGCGCTGTGCGCCGATTACTTTTTTTCACCTGAATAAAATCCGTATTTTTAGAGCGATGAAGTGGTGGGTTTTATTTCTTGGAATGCTTTATTTCGCTGTTGGAGCTCAAGCGCAGGCACCTCAAGGAAGTTTTCAATCCATGGCTTCGTTACAAGCCATTCAGTTTTTCGAGAACAAAGGACAATGGCCTTCTGATGTCTTGTTTAAAGGCGAAAAGGAAGGCGGGAAGCTGTGGGTCATGAAGAATAAAATGATCTTTCATCAGCAAGACTTAAGTGCTATGGCGCATGCACACGATCGCGGTGATAAACAGAAAAATCAAACCATACGAGAACATGTGGTTCACGCAGCGTTTGTTAATGCACTTGACTTCACCAGCATGGAGAAATCGGGAGCAACTTCGTTTTATCACAATTATTTTCTCGGAAAGGATTCAGCGACGTGGGCCACCGAGGTGCACGGGTATACGCACATAGTAAGGCATCAATTGTATCCGGGAATTGACTTAACGTTCAACGCAAGCGGTAACAATCAAGAATATGGATTTGTGGTTTCACCCGGTGCGGAGCCTTCCCAAATTCGAATGAAATATGCGGGACACCGTAAACTGAGCGTGGATGGAAAAGGGAATTTAGTAATAGAAACTCCATTGGGTCAAATCAAACAAGAGCAATTAGCCGCTTTTCAAGAGATTAATGGGGTGAGAACTTGGGTGAATTGTAAATTTATCGTGGAAGGCGATGAGGTGGTTTTTCGTTTGGGATCCTATAATAAGTCGGTTCCTTTAGTTATTGATCCGGTGTTGGTTTTTGCCACGTACAACGGAGCATTTTCGGATAATTTTGGAATGACGGCTACCTATGGGCAAAGTGGGGCGGCGTATTCAGCGGGGATGGTGTACGGGAATAATTTCCCTATGCCAAACGGATCTTCGTATGATCCTACCGGGAATTTTGTCGCTATTGGCGGGAATTACGGGGTAACAGATGTCTTTATTACTAAATATAATCCAACGGGAACCGCCATGCTTTGGGCTACCTTTTTAGGAGGGGGAGATATGGTACAAGGAACCGAAACTGCGCACAGTTTAATCTGTGATTCCGTGGATAATATTTACATTTTTGGTGCAACGTCAAGTATTGATTTCCCTACCACCAACGGTGCGTTTCAAGCGGCACACGCAGGTGGCGTTGCAAATGCAAATTTTCTTTACAATGGGGTGTATTTTTTGAATCAAGGAACGGATTTATTCGTTTCCAAACTCAGCGCAAACGGACAGAACCTCTTGGCTTCTACGTATGTAGGTGGTACCGGAAACGATGGGGTAAATTATAAAATCACATCCCTACCTTATAATGGTGCATTTTTGTATGATTCGTTGACAACGAATTATGGCGATCAGTTCCGCGGTGAAATCATGCTGGATAAGGCAGGAAATGTATTGATTGCCTCCTGTACGCGGTCCACGAACTTTCCAACTGCGAATCCGTTTCAAGCGACAAATGCCGGTGGACAAGATGGGGTGCTGTTTAGATTGAACCCTACGTTTAATGCCTTGCAGTTTTCATCGTATTATGGAGGAAGTCAGAACGATGCCTGTTATTCGGTGAAAGTGGATACGCTGAATAATATATTTTCCTGCGGAGGTACTTCATCCACGAATTTAACAGGTACAATTGGCGGACTAATGGGGGGATATCAAGGAGGAAAATCGGATGGCTTTGTGATTAGATTAAACCCAGGAGGTACGGCAATAACAGCGGGCACCTACTTAGGCAGGAATAATTATGACCAAGCATTTTTTGTAGAGGTGGATCGAAACAACAATGTGTTTGTGTTGGGTCAATCGGTAGGAGGGATTTTCCCAACGTGGAATGCGCCTTACTCCAACCCGAACTCCAGCCAGTTTGTAATCAAGCTAAGCAATAACTTGTCAACAAATCAAGCCAGTGCAACCATTGGGAATGGGAGTAGCCAGATTAACATTTCGCCATCTGCTTTTTTAGTAGATATTTGCGGAAACATATACATTTCAGGTTGGGGAGCCAATATCTTGCAAAATGTTCCAATATCAGGAATGCCCATTTCAGGGAATGCCTATCAGCCAAATACCACAGGGTTCGATTTTTATTTGATGGTGATAGAACATGATTTTTTAAGTTTGCTTTATGCAACGTATATGGGGGGTAATATCTCTACAGAGCATGTGGATGGAGGAACGAGCCGCTTTGATAAAAACGGGGTGGTGTATCAATCCGTTTGTGGAGGCTGTGGTGGACACAGTGACTTTCCAATTACGCCAGGTGCATACTCCAGTGTAAATAACAGTGCCAATTGTAACAACTTGTTATTTAAGTTTGATTTTGAATTAATTCCATCCGCCCAATTTATTGCCAATCAGACCATTGGGTGCGAGGATTTTCAAGTGACGTTCAATAATTTTTCTTCTCAGAATGACGATTATTTGTGGGATTTCGGGAATAACAATACCAGCTCAACGGTGTTTAATCCAACCGTTACCTATACAAATCCGGGACAATATCAGGTGTATTTGTATGTGACAGATAGCATTTGCAACCTAACAGATACGGCTGAAATTACGATTACGGTGCTGGATTCCATTAATTTTGCGTTGTTTGATACCCTTGCGCTCTGTTCGAACACCCCTTATGTGTTATCAATTAATACCAACGGTGCAGCTAATGAATACCTGTGGGGTACTAATTCCATGTTTAATCCGCCCCTAATTCCAACGATTAACGATTCAACCTTATTGATTTCAAATAACAATCCGGGATGGTATTATGTATCCGCAGCGAATGGATATTGTTCCAAAATGGATAGTGTGTTTGTTCAATTTGATATTCCGGTGATCGCGAATTACCAGCCCAGTCCAGAAAGTGGCTGCAGTCCTGTGACCGTTGATTTCAATAATTCTTCCACTGTTACCACGAATTTCTATTGGAATTTTGGCAATGGGGTAATCGATTCCTTAACCTTTGAACCCCAAGTAACCTATACGATACCCGGACAATACACCACGGAATTGGTGATTTACGATTCAGTGTGTAATGCATCAGATACGGCTGCGGTAACTATTACCGTTTATCCTTCCGTGAGTTTTTCGGTGCCAAATTCGATGTATTTGTGCGTGGATACTACTATCGTGTTGTCTCCAAATGCCTTAGTGGGTAGTCCAAATTATTTTATTTGGTCGAGTAATAATCAGTTTACCGATACCTTGAATGTGCCGGTTCAAGATGCGTCATTGGAAGTCTTGGTTCCTACCACAGAAACATATTATTTGACCGCAGGAAATGGTAATTGTTCGTACATAGATTCTATCAGCATTACGGTGTTTTCGGAATCAATCAGTATCAGTGGGCCTGATTCAATCTGTTTAAACAACCCAACCTTGTATACAGCAACCAATAACTCCCCGGAAGTATTTAGTTATGTGTGGAGTCCAGCGACAATCATTCAAGGTGCAACGAATCAAGCGACTGCGACCATCTTACCACAAGCCACGCAATATCTCTATCTTGAGGCTACTAGTGCAAACGGGTGTATAGTAGATGATTCAGTTTATGTTACGGTATCCTACATTAACCCGACCTTAGTACAAGCCAGCGCTACGCCACCTTTAGTTACTCCTGGATCAACGATTTCGTTATCCGGCGCTCCTTCGGGTTATCCGATTTATCAGTGGGTGCCGGCGGCTCCGGTACTCAATCCGAACTCGCAGAATACCCAAGCCACGGTGGATGAAACCACTGTATTTACCCTTTATGTCTCAGACGGTGTGTGCACGGTGAGCGATACGACGCAAGTGAAGGTCTACGAGATTATTTGTGATGGACCTTATGTCTATGTTCCAAATGCCTTTTCTCCGAACAATGATGGAAATAACGACGTGTTGTATGTGCGTGGATTGTTTGTAGAAAAAATGATCTTCCGGGTGTTTGACCGCTGGGGAGAACTGGTGTTTGAATCAACGGATGTAAATTTTGGGTGGGATGGAATCTATCAAGGAAGAAAACTTGATCCAGATGTTTTCGACTACTACCTGCAAGTTACCTGTTACGGGGGCTTAGAAAATATAATCAAAGGGAATGTTACCTTAATGAAATAATCCATGAAAAAAATTATTACGGCTAAATCAGAAAAGTTCTTAGAACAATACCTCAACAACGCAAGTCCAACCGGCTTTGAATCGCCAGGACAAAAACTTTGGATGGATTATATGCGTCCGTACACAGATGAATTCATCATTGATAATTACGGGTCTGTAGCAGCAGTTATTAACCCAGGAAAACCATACAAAGTGGTGATTGAAGCGCATGCCGATGAGATTTCATGGTTCGTACATTACATTACCAGTGATGGCTTTATTTACTTGCGAAGAAACGGTGGTTCTGACCACATGATAGCACCGTCGAAACGCGTAAATATTCATACAGACAAAGGGATTGTCCGTGCTGTTTTTGGTTGGCCGGCCATTCACATGCGTCATACAAAGGATGAATCGCCAAGCATGAAAAATATCTTTTTGGATTGTGGATGTTCTACGAAAGAAGAAGTGGAAAAACTGGGCGTGCATGTAGGTTGTGTGGCTACGTTTGAGGATGAATTCATGGTGCTCAATAAAAACCGTTATGTGGGTCGTGCTTTAGATAATCGGGTAGGGGGATTCATGATTGCAGAGGTAGCACGAATGCTCAAAGAAAAAAAGGTGAGCCTACCGTTTAGTTTGTATGTGGTGAATGCGGTACAGGAGGAAATTGGGTTGCGCGGTGCAGAAATGATTGCCCACCGAATAAAACCTGATGTTGCGCTAATTACCGATGTTTGTCACGATACAGGAACTCCAATGGTGAGTAAAATTGAAAACGGTGACCAAAAATCTGGGGAAGGACCCGTATTAACTTATGGTCCAGCAGTTCAGAATAACTTTCTACGTCAGATTATTCAGGTGGCAGAAAAAAATAAAATTCCTTTTCAGCGCGCTGCGGCATCACGCTCTACGGGGACGGATACCGACGCCTTTGCCTACTCGAATGAAGGAGTCACCAGTGCGTTGATTTCCTTACCGCTGAGATATATGCACACTACGGTAGAGATGGTTCGGAAAGAAGACGTGGAATCTTGCATTGCACTCATTTTTGAAACGGTTAAATCAATAAAAGCCGGACAAGACTTTAGATATTTGAAATAAAACTAGTAATAACAAACGTAAATTTTATACTATGAATCTTAGATTATTCTTAATACTCCTTACGGTCAATATCAGCATGGTGTCGTTTGCTCAACCTTGTATGATGATGCTGACAACTGCGGTGAATAATGCTATGGGTGGTGGACCCAACGGAACAATAAATCTATCAGTGAATGGTGGAACTCCGCCGTATACATATGTGTGGAGCAATGGACAAACTACGCAAAATGCTACGATGTTACCGCCCGGATGCTACACGGTTGTGGTAACGGATGCCGCAGGATGTCAAGCATCTGCAACATCCTGTGTAACAAATTCTCTTGGTCCGATCCTTTATTCGAATTCAAATCCAGTGAGTACTTTTTCTGTGGTTAATGGTGGATTTACACCCCAATGGGTCTGTGCCAACCAGACGCTACAAACCGATGGCGGAATTATGAAGATTTATTTGGAGCCTGGAGCTACGATGATTACTGGTGGAGGAATTGATACCGTCTATGCTAAAACGGGATCAACTATCACAATGACCGGTGGAATCCACGTGATATACCATGAGCCAGGGGTGACCTTGAATATGAATGGCGGAATACCAACCTTATATCCTTGCGCGAGTTTGGTATTCGATTATTCGCAAGCGCCTGCAAATGGGTGTGCACCTGTTTTGACATGTAATCTTTCCGTTTCCTTAGGGGTAAGCAATTCAATCGGTGGAGGAAATAACGGGGCGATAAGCACAACAGTTTCTAACGGTACCTTTCCATTTACCTATGCTTGGAGTGGCGGTCAAACGGCAGCTAACCTAAGTAGCCTGAGTCCAGGAGCTTATAGTGTAATTGTTACAGATGCTAATGGGTGTATGGATACCGCTGCAGCCAACATAATCAATTTGGCGGGTCCAACTGTATTGTCGAATTCGAATGTGGTAAGCTCCTATCAAGTGGTGAATGGTGGCTTTACACCTCAATGGGTTTGTCAGAACGACACCCTATATACCGATGGAGGAATAATGAATATTTATTTGGAGGCCGGAGCTACGATGATAACCGGAGGAGGAATCGACAGTATTTTTGCTAAAAGTGGTTCAACCATAATCATGACCGGTGGAATTCATCGGATTTATCATGAGCCTGGGGTGAATTTAGTAATGAATGGCGGGATTCCTTATTTGTATCCTTGTCCGAGCTTAGTATTTAATTACAATCAAGCACCAGCGAATGGGTGTGTGCCTGTGCCGGTGTGTAACCTGACCGCCTCCGCAACAGCAAGCAACGTGTTGTGTAATGGTCAGGCCTCAGGAACAGTAACGGTAACTCCAGTTGGAGGAACAGCACCATTCACGTATGCATGGTCGCCGATGGCAACAAATACCCCAATCCTAAATAATTTGGCTGCAGGTACGTATACGGTAACAGTAACCGATGTCAATGGATGTACATCTCAAACTGCAGTAACAATCACTGAACCTACGCCACTTGTCGCAACGTCAAGCGCTACGGATGAACTGTTAGGTGCTGATGGTACGGCTTCTGTAAATGCAACGGGTGGAACAGCTCCTTATTCGTATAGTTGGACACCGGGTGGTGCATCAACGCCAACCCTTAGCGGTTTAGTTGCCGGTTTGTATATGGTAACCGTGACAGATGCCAATGGGTGTGGGGTCACGTTGGAAGAGCAAGTAGGATCTCAAGTGGGCTTGAATTCGCTGAATCAAGAAACAGCCATCAGCGTATATCCGAATCCAAGCGCCACCACAATTACGGTAAGTAACAGCACTTCAACTGCTTTCAATGAGGTGGGTGTATTTACTTCCGAGGGAAGACTCCTAGTTAAGTTTAGCTTGACAGGGAACGAATCAAGAATCTTGGATATTTCCAGTTGGTCGCCGGGCCGTTATGTGTTAAAACATGCCTCAGGGGTTCTGCCAATTGTAAAATTATAAATCCTAAAAAAGGTCGGCGATGCCGGCCTTTTTTATTGGATAATACTGAAGTAGATTGGAAAGCCGATAGTGATGTTCATCGGGAAGGTTATGGCAAGCGCCATGGGTAAAAATAACCCGGGATTTGCCTCAGGTGCAGAAATTTTCATGGCGGCTGGTACGGCAATGTAGGAGGCGCTTGCTGCCAGTACGGCAAAAATAAAACGGTTTCCAGGCTCAGAGGTTACCCATCCACTTGCATAAGCAGTGATAATCCCGTTTACTAGGGGGATTAGAATGGCAAAGGCGATAGGGAACCAGCCATAGGAAAAAAAGCTTTTTAGTTTTTTCCCTGAAGAAATACCCATATCCAAAAGAAAGATGGCTAAAAACCCTTTGAATAATTCGTTGGTAAACGGTTTAATGCCCTCTGCCTGCTTCGCA
>Ga0102920_1000440_pt1 | contig 10471 bp, 15 predicted proteins | sample Colrivmeta1568A3_FD_78204 | JGI IMG/M metagenome (GOLD analysis project Ga0102920, IMG submission 78204) | Estuarine microbial communities from the Columbia River estuary - metaG 1568A-3 | ecosystem: Environmental > Aquatic > Marine > Intertidal zone > Estuary | place: USA: Columbia River...
ATAAATGTAATTTATTACCTAAATATTTACCTAATTTATCTTGTGTTATATCAAATTTTGTACATATATCGTTTTTTATAATTTCTGTTAATTCATATTGTTTATTAAGTTCAAATTTATAATTTTCTTTTAAATAATTATATATCTCCATTTTATATAGTGTAATATATTTTATAAAGATTCAATTTATGTGTCTAAGGTCGCTATGGAGAATTCTCCACAACGACCTTGGACACATATATAAAAAGTATAATTTTTATATAAAAAATTTACTTTATTGGAAAAGAATTAGATAAACTTTTCTGTTTTTATAATATTTATACTAAAAGTATCTAAAATTGTTGTGGAGAATTCTCCACAGAAACCTTGTGTACTTTATATATAATATTTATTAATATATAAAATAATAACATATTTATAAAAATAAATAGGTTTACATTAATTAAGTTCAATTGTATATTATCATAAAAAAATTGTATAAGGAAGTATAAATCTATATTTTTTTTATTTAAATATATTATCATTTATATAAGCAATTTATTAGTTTTTTTAAATCATAATCAGTGATATCTTTATTTTTATCACATTTAATGTTATGATTATTTTTATTACATTTAATGATATGATCATCTTGAGTACTTATATCAACATTAATACAAATATTATCTTGAGTACTTGTGTTATTTTGATTGATTATATTAGTTATGTTTTCATTAATACAAATATTATCTTGAGTACTTGTGTTATTTTGATTGATTATATTAGTTATGTTTTCATTAATTAAATTGTTTTCTATTAAATGAGTTATTATATTTTTTAATATATTTTTATAATTATCATTATTTATTTTTTTATCTGAAAATAATGTAATTAACTTATTTAAAGATAATTGTGTTAAATAATTTAATAATTTTTCATTTTCTAAGTCGTTTTTTATTTTATTATTTATATATCTTTCAAACCATTTTGGCAACTTATCATGTAAAATTAAATATTGTAAAAAGTTTTCTAAAATTGTCATTTTATTATATTATTATTAATGTAATTATATTATTTCATTTTATAATAATATTTATTTATATAAAAATAATTTCATATAAAGTAATAATATATTTTAATATACATTCATATTTAAGTTCAATTGTATTTTGTTTTATATAAAATAATAACATATTTAATTTTGAAACATGAATATACAAAGTTTAAGTTTAATTGTATATATCTTTACAAGTTTATAAAAATATATTATAACTTAAAATATTATTTAATATATATTATTACATTAATTAAGTATCTTGATTTATTATAAATAATAATATATTTAAGTAATTATTTTTAATTTTATCTTTTGTACAATATATTACATAATTTTTGTATGATTAATTACATCATAATCATATTTATTGTTATTTTTAGTGTAATCATTTATAAATGTTTTATTGATTTTGTATATTTTACTTTGTTATTTACATATTTGTTTAAACATTTTGGTAATATATAAATAATTTAGAACATTCATTTTAGATTATAAAATTAATAATATTTTATATATTATTCGGATGTAATAATTTTATTTTATTTTGTAAATATACTTTATTTGCTAACATTTTAGATAATGTTATACGTTCTGCTTTAGAATGTGAATCATAATATTGATCAAGAAAATAATAATTTATTCTCTTTACATATTCATGATCATCTTCATTAAAATGTTTATATTCTGCTAACTTTGGTTGTTTTATTTGTTTTAAGATACTCATACAATTTTTATTTTTACAAAAACAATTATAACTTTTTATCTTCTCCCTACATTTATTTAATTCATTCTTATCAAACGGGTTATAATTTGCAACTATAAAACATTTTAATTCTAGATTAACTAATTTATCATTATTTGTAATATCAAATATATTTGTTAATGGTATTTGTGGATCTAAATCACCATTTAAAACTTTTTTTGATATATTTTTATTTTTATCATATTGTATATATTCTAATAATGAACAATCTAAAATTAAAGCACGTCTTTCTAATTCTTTTATTAATTTTATTGGTGTATGAGGTAATTTTTTACCTCTTTCAATATTATATAAATAAAAATTATAAATATCATCAATATCATATTTATAATCTTTATTTTTAAGATAAGTGTCAAGATCAATCTTCTTTAATATTTTATCCATAAAATATGATTATTAAGTGATATTTATTTAACAATTATATTATGAATTTACTATCAAACAAAATTTTTATTGATCAAATATATTTAATAGTAAACCAAAAAATGATATAATAAGTAATTATAATTTTGATAATAAATATATAAATATAAATTATAGAGATAATTTTTTAGATACAGAGTATATTGATAATTATAATTATTTTAATAATGAAAACATAAAAACAATTTTAGATGATAATTAATTTACAGAATTAAATTTACTTATAGATTGTACTAATTTTGATCAAAATAATTTAGAACATTTTAAAATTAATTATACACCTTATAATAAAAGTATAAATTTTGATAACAATTTATTAATAATAAAATGTATTACAATTTGTTTATTAACAACAAAATATATTGATTGTATTTTGTTATTTATTAACACATATAACTTAGAAACTGAATGTATTAAATATATAGATATAATGACAAATAATATATTTATAAATATTAATAATATAAATAAATTTAAAGAAAATGATGTTAGATTTTTATGTGATTTTAAAAATAAAGATAGTTATGTTTTATTACAATCTAAAATTTATAAATTATTTTATTTATATTGTCATATTCAAACAGATATATTAATAAATAATTATATAAATTCTATTATTAATAAAACCCCAATATTATTTACTTATCCAATTTTATATGCATATAAAAAATTTATCAATAAAAATAATATAACTACATATATTAATATAAATGAATATATCAATACTAATTATAAAAAAAATTTATTTTATATAAATGATAATTAAAGAAAATTTATTTTAAAAATAAGTTTTATTGACAAATTAAACATATTTTATATTATAATTTTGTTCAGATTCATGTGTTCTTTCAATAACATCAACTAAATCACAAACAAGTCCAATTTTTAGTATATTATCTTCAGTAACATAATTTGGTTCATATATTACTTTAGTTATTATTATTGGATTATCAATATTATTTATAACTTTATCATTTATTACTAAATTATTTATTAATGCAATAACATTATCTTTCTTAAAATATTTTTGATTATTTACATCAATCATATTCTCTAATACAAATGCAATAGACATTTTTTTAAAATATGTTATACCAATTATAGAATATTTTACATTTATAATAAAATTACTATCATTTGGATTTTGATATGTAGTTTGTTCATATGAAATATTATCAATTCCAGTTACATAAACATTTCCATATAATTTATTAACATATTTTTTTTCTAAAATTTTCATGATATAAATTTCATTAATCTTGTGTATCATTCTTATATCATAACCTATTTTTTCAGTTGCAATATTTTGATTTGATATTATTTTTATATCATCCATAATTTCATAAATTATATAAACAATTAACTATAATTTATTTCACTTTTGTACATATATATATATATATTTAAAAATTAATTAAATTAATTGTAAAACATACAAATGTTATCATCATCATCATCATCACCATCATCTGATGATACAATATTCTTATTGCATGTACTTATAAAATTAGATAATGCTAATTTTACAATATCAATTTCTTCATTTGTAAATTTATCTAGATCTAATTTACAAAAATAATCTTTCCATGTTATTAAAGTATCTAATTCATTTAAATCACTTGAACATAAGTGGTTATCAGAATTTAAATCATTTAAAATTTGTGTAATTTTTGTTTTATCTAGATTTTTATAATATAAAAATGCTTCAATAAAACGAAAAGATAAATTATGATCAAATTTTTTAATATTATTTTTTTTTAAAATATGTAAACATTTTATTAATTTTATCATCTGATTGATATTCATTATTAAAAAATCGATCAGCTAACATATTAAGTTGTTTTATAATGCTAATGCGAGTATTGTCAATCCATTCTATTTTATCTAAAGTAAATATTTTTTTTATATTTTCTGATGTTATATTTTCTGTAATAAACTTATAAATATCTATGTTTAAATGATCATTTAGAAGTATAATTGGTGTTAATATATCAATAAATGTATCTCTTTCTGATAACATGATGATATATAGTATTTTTAGTTTGAGTTCTTCCCAATCTACCTTCTATTTGTTCATTTGTGTTACTTGAATTTTTGTAAGTTTTACATGTTGATTTATTTTCTTCATTTTCAGGTAAGAGTTTCGGTAGAATTGGATAACAATTAAAATTTATTATTAATCTTAAATTTTTTATTGTTGGACCTTGTGTTACTGAATTTGGACTTGCTATTATTATTTGACATGTATTAACACTATTTATTTTTTCTAAATTTAGTGGTTTATCAGAATTAACATATATTACATCAGATGGTTGTAAATTTAATTGCTTTAAGATACTGGATAATAATTTTTTAAAAAAACTTGTTTTTGTTTTACTATTAGATATTATTAATATTTTTTCATTATTTCATTAAATATGTTTTTATCAAAATCTTGAATTTTATATGCACATATTATTTTTTTGTTTACTCTTTTTTTTAATAATAACATATTATAATGTCGTATTTGTTTATTTATATTTGATGGTAAATGAAATATAGAATTTAATTTTATTGTAGGTGTTCCTGACGATAATACTATTTCAACATCTGGATAATAATTTTGTAGAAACGATGGCATCATCAACAAAAATGTTTGATAAAAATTATTATCTACATGATATTCATCTATTATTATTTTTTGTAATTGTTTTTTAACTGTTTCATTATTGAATAATAGATGATATAACTTTTCTGGATTAATTATCATTTTTTCAAGACATGAAATAAACTTTGTACTATTTGTGCCTATTTGATTTATTTTATCTGTATATTCATTTAACCCATATTTTGTATACCATTCTGATGTAGGATTATTCATTATATCCCACAATATTTTAAGTGATTGTTGTAAACTTAATCGTATACTATTTGATGGAGCTACAATCAATATACGTGTTGATAAATTGATGATATTATTTTTTAATGTTTTCTTTTTATATACAAATTCATCTATTGATTTTAATATTAATTCTATTAATATTAAATATGATTTACCAGAACCACATTCACCTGTTAATAATGTATATTTATCATTATTTTTTTTGAATTGTATTGATAAGTCTTTATATTTTAATCCAATTTGAATAAATTGTTTACCTTTAGTTATTAATTGGTGTTTTTCATATCTATTTGTACTTGAATAACCTTGATTTTTTAAATTATTACCATGATTAATTGCAAAATTAGCATTACAAAACAAATTAAATGATGTCATATAATGTTTTAAGCATTTATTATGTGAAATATCCATTTTATTATGTAATATTATATTATATTATTATATCAAATTATTATTTATTTACCAATTCTTTTTTTTTTAATGACTTTTAAAATTTGTATATACTACAATTAATATATTATTTAATTATATAAATTTATTCTTGATCTTTTCTTAAACTGTGGAGAATTATTTGTATTTGTTCTTGATTTTTTTTTTAATTTTAAAGAAATATCTGTATTTGTTTGTTTTAATTGATTAATATTATCATCTAATTTTACTTGTATTAAATTATCACTTAGTTGTAAGATATTTACTTGATCTTCATCTTTATTTACTTCACATGATTCCTTATTTTCATTTACTTGATCTTTATCTTTATTTACTTGATCTTCATCTTTATTTACTTCACATGATTCCTTATTTTCATTTACTTGATCTTTATCTTTATTTACTTGATCTTCATTTTTATTTACTTCATATGATTCCTCATTTTCATTTACTTGATCTTCATCTTTATTTACTTGATCTTTATTTACTTGATCTTCATCTTTATTTACTTGATCTTCATCCTCATTTACTTGATCTTCATCCTTATTTACTTGATCTTCATTTACTTCACATGATTCCTCATTTTTATTTACTTGATCTTCATCCTCATTTACTTGATCTTCATTTTCATCAGATGATGTATCATCTGAACTTAAATCATTTTCAGAACTTGAATGGTTATGTAAAATATTATTTATATTATTTAATGTTTTATATCTACAGTGTTTACATATTTTTTGATTATCATCACAACTGCTATCAGAATTTGATAAATCATCAGAATTTAATACATCTGATGATTTATGACATTTAAATTTAGATCTACTAATATTATTATTATATAAACTATTTTCAGATTCAGATTCAGATTCACTTGTTATATATTGTCTAACATTTCTTAAACTTTTATCATAATACAACAAAGATCTATTTAAAATATATTTTGTTGAATAATATGCACAAAATAATAATATACATTTTAAAACAAATGATTTTATATTTAATATTATAAATGACCAAACAAATGATGATACGATAATTATTGATATCTTAATAAATAATCTAATATTCATAAATAAAGTAATTACATTGTACTTGGTACGTAATCATTAAATGAAATAAATACAGACCTACAACATATTCTATCAATACTATGTCTCAATATAAACATGTTTGTAAAATAATTATATTTTTCTTTAATTTGTTCTTTTGTATCATTAGGAAATTCATTAATTAACATTTTTTCAAATATTTCTCTTTCATATATAAATATTTTTAAAAAATGATTTAAATTTGTTCCACAATTTACACAAACGTTATAAGCCATAATTACAATATATTTAATTAATATTATATTCACTTTATGAATAAAACATATATAATTCCTGATATACATGGTGATTTTAAACAATTATGTAATATATTATATATAATTGGTGTTTTAAAAGATAAAACAATAGAAACAATTAAAAAAATATTACTAAATAATAATTATAGTTTTATAAATATGAAATATAAAAAAATAATACAATTAGGTGATATTTTAGATTCAAAATCAAGAACTTCAAATAATGATAATATTAAGTATAGCGATATGTTATCATTTATATTTTTATGTAAATTAAAGTTAAAATATCCAACACAAATTATTTTAATTATTGGTAATCATGAATATTTAAATTTTAACAAAATATATAATTACGTTTCTTCATTTTCAACTAGAAATTTAAATGAATATGAATATATTAAAAAAAATTATATAAATTTATTTCAATATTATTATATTGATGAATTTAATAATTTATATATACATTCATCAATACCTTCAAATGTATCTAGAGTTAATACATTAAATATGTATGAAAAAGAGTTAAAAACAGTTAAATTAAATAGTAATGATTTTATATCATTGTATCAAGAAGTTTTTACAAGAGATATACCTTCATTAGAGTTATTAGATTTATTAAATATAAATAGTATATTCATGGGTCATACTCCACATGATAATGTTTTAATATTACATGATAGAATATATTATGTTGATACATATATTTCTGAATGTTTTAGTGGAACAAATTTTAAATTTAAAAATTATAAAATAATTCTTATTGAAAATAATAAAAAAACTATTATTAATATCAATAGATGTTAAAGATAATTTTTTATCAATGATAAAGTATCTTCTTGTATAAATTGATTTCCAGATTCCATTAGTTTATCAACTAATTCACATCCATTACCGGTTCTTCGTCTAAAAAAGAATAATGATATTCCAATAATAGCAATAACTGAAAATGCAACTATGCCAGCAACTAAAATAACTTTTGGTGTATTAAATACACTTGTTATTCCTTTTACAACATTATTTGCAACACTAACTAAACCATCATTACTTGTTGAATTATCTCCTTTAGTTACTGAAGTTTGACTAGCAGATGAACTCTGTGATGTACTTCCTGTAAATTCTATTTTCATACCAAGTACAGATTGCATTTTTTGTATAATAACATTACCAATAGCTGATGCTAATTTTGCAGTTGAATCAAATTGTTCTACTGTATTTAAATTAATAGTACTTATATTTATATTATTACCAGCAGATAAATTGTTTACAATTAATTTTGTTTCTGAGACAAAACTTTGATAAATATCACTAACATTTTTTAATGTTGTTTCATTTACAGATGTACTTTGATATACATTTTTAATATCTTGCATTATATTTACTGCTGTATTATTATCAATAACATTAGTTAAATTTGTATTACTTGAAGTATTTGCAAATCCAAGAGGCATTGAATCAACTTTTGATTTTAATGTTCCATTTATACCTTGTATAAAATCAGAAGTTCCCATTGATTGTAACATTGTTGTCATTGCTGCTGAATTATCAGATAAAAAGTTATCTTCTGTTTGACTTTGAAGTTGTGATTGACTTACACATTCAAGTTTAACAACACTTTGTGCATTTATTGTAAGATTATTTAAATTTATTGTACCAGAAGATTGTAAATTTGATATTTGTAATAATGCATTAGATGCAAAACTTTGTTTACAACTTTGTTGTGTTTGTATTAAAGATTTTTTAATTGAATTCATTACAGCTGAATTTAATAAATTATTTGATGCATTTATATTTATTGTATTTGTCAATTTATTATATGATGATGTAGTTTGGCTTTGTGATGATGAACTTCCTCCCATAATTACATGATTATCAATAATTTATGATACTATATTTTTTATTATTTCTTACATTTATAATGTCAATATATTTTTTTTATAGAAAATTATTTATTAGATTTAATTTATATAATATGCTTATTATCAAATAAACTAAGAAATGAATTCATTTGTTCTTTTGTTTTATCTAAATCTAAATATTTAATATCTTTTGCCATATTTATAAACGATTTAAAATATTCATTTGCTTTTTCTTTTGTTTTAAAAAATTTTATTGCCATTGTTTTATATAACATATCAAAAATATCATATCTATTATTTTTAACATTTTTTATCATTTCAAATAAAAAAGAAGATCCATATACACTATTTAAATCAAAATTATTTATATTATGTAACATTACATTCCTATCTACACTCCATATTTTGTCAAAAATTAATTCAGATTCAATAAGACTATGTAAACATTCTAATAAATTATAATTTTTATTTTTTTTATATACATTTATTAATTCTCTTAATTTATTTAATTCATCTATATTTTCATAATCAGAAATAATTAGATCATTTTCACATTGTAATATATTTTGTTCAAATTTATCAATATTACAATCATATAGATTCATAAATATATGATAATATAATATATTATAATGTTTATTTATAATGGAATATATATGTGTTGTTGATTGTGAAGGTTGTTTTTTTCATACATTTGATAAAATAAGCAAATTAATAATAACTGAAGTTTCATTTGTTATAATGGAAAAACAATATAATAAGATAGTAGAATATGGATTATATAGATTATCATATGATTTAAGACCTATTATTAAATTATATAATAACAAAAAAACTTTTATTTTTGCAAATAAATTTTATCCTAATACATTTCAAAATAAACTTTATATAAAAAGTAATTATAAATATTGTAATCCAATATATATAAAAAATTTAATTATAAATAAACTTAAAAATAAATATAAAAATTATAAAATATACTCTAAAGGAACAAATATGGAATCAATATTTTTTGATAGAAATGATATTATAGATTTTAATATATATAATAATTTTCCAAAATTTAATGATATTACAAACAAAGATGTGTTATTATCTAAAATTTTAAATTCAAATAATAAATTACACCCTGTTAGTAATAAAATACTTAAACTACTTGGATTTAAATATCATTTTTCTATTATTGAATGTTTAATTTTCTTACAATATTTTATTGATAATTATTAAATATAAATATTTATATTCAATATTTATATTATTTTTAATTTTCTATTATTTACTATATATTTAGATAATTCAGTTTCATATTCAGTATTATCAATTAAATTTATAATTTCATTTCTATAATTTTTTAATATTATCTCATAATTTTTATTATTTTCTTTTACTTCCTTTATATTTTCAATTCTAATTTTTTTTATCATATCACAAATATATGTTTTTTCAACTAATTCTTCTTTCTTTAGTTCATCTTTATTATTTACATCAAAAAATTCATCATTAATTAATATCATAAATATATGAATTAATTAGTAATTTATTTATTTAAATAAATTTATGACTAATTCTCATAATATATTAATTTTAGTTTATAAAATATTATTTAATATTGATAATTTAAATCAAAATAATAATTTAAATCAAAATAATAATTTAAATCAAAATAATAATTTAAATCAAAATAATAATTTAAATCAAAATAATAATTTAAATCAAAATAATAATTTAAATCAAA
>Ga0102920_1000454_pt1 | contig 10339 bp, 9 predicted proteins | sample Colrivmeta1568A3_FD_78204 | JGI IMG/M metagenome (GOLD analysis project Ga0102920, IMG submission 78204) | Estuarine microbial communities from the Columbia River estuary - metaG 1568A-3 | ecosystem: Environmental > Aquatic > Marine > Intertidal zone > Estuary | place: USA: Columbia River Estuary...
AATGGTGGTGGACATTGACCGTCCGTACATCTTGATTTACGACAAGAAGGTGTCCAGCATGAAGGAAATTCTTCCCGTGTTGGAGCCGGTGGCGCAGTCCGGACGTCCTTTGTTGATCATTGCCGAAGACGTAGACGGGGAAGCACTTGCCACCTTGGTGGTGAACAAAATCCGTGGCGCCCTGCGCGTGGCGGCAGTGAAAGCTCCGGGCTTTGGCGACCGCCGCAAGGCCATGTTGGAAGACATTGCCATCCTGACGGGCGGTACCGTGATCAGCGAAGAGCGCGGCTTCAAACTGGAGAACGCTACGGTGGAAATGTTGGGCACGGCGGAGAAGGTGACCATTGACAAGGACACCACCACCATCGTGAACGGAGCCGGAAGTACGGAAGACATCAAGGCGCGCGTGCACCAGATCAAAGCCCAAATCGAAACGACGACGTCGGACTACGACCGCGAGAAGTTGCAGGAGCGCTTGGCCAAGTTGGCCGGTGGCGTTGCGGTTCTCTACGTGGGCGCGGCCTCAGAGGTGGAGATGAAGGAGAAGAAAGACCGCGTGGACGACGCTTTGGCGGCGACGCGCGCTGCCATTGAAGAGGGAATTGTTCCCGGCGGTGGCGTAGCGCTGGTTCGTGCTAGGGCGGTTCTGGAAACCATGAAGGGCGAGAACAACGACGAAACCACGGGCATCAAGATCATTGCACGCGCCATTGAGGAGCCGTTGCGCCAGATTGTGGCCAACGCCGGTTTGGAAGGCTCTGTGGTGGTTGCGAAGGTCAAGGAAGGCACGGGTGCGTTTGGCTTCAACGCCAAGACGGACGAGTACTGCGACATGTACGTTGCGGGCATTATTGACCCCACGAAGGTGGTACGGGTGGCTTTGGAAAATGCGGCGTCGGTTGCTGCGCTGTTGTTGACCACAGAAGCTACAATCACCGAACTTCCCAAGGATGACAAGCCAATGCCTTCCATGGGCGGCGGCATGGACGGAATGATGTAAGGTCATTCGTTCACAAAGAACGAGGGCTGCTCCGTTTGGGGCAGCCCTTTTTTTGTGTCTTTATTTGGCGCGCATGCCCATGAAAGGCGGGGTGCGTGTTTTGTTCGGTTCAGGCTCCTTAGCCTACGTGGGTGGCGTTGCGGAAGGCCTTTTCCAAGCCGCCTTCGGCCTGGAGTTCCGCTATTTGTGCGTCGCGCACAATGCGGCCGTGGTGAATGATCAACACGCGGTCGCACAGGTGTTCTACCTCCTGCAAAATGTGGGTGGACAGCACCACCGTTTTGGATTGGCCCACGCGTTTGATGAGGGCGCGAATCTCTACCAACTGATTGGGATCCAATCCGGTGGTGGGTTCGTCCAGGATGAGAACTTCGGGGTCGTGGAGCAGGGCCGCAGCCAGGCCCACGCGCTGGCGGTAGCCCTTGGACAGTTGCCCAATGATCTTGTGGCGTTCTGGGGTCAATCCCGTTTGCGCAATCATTTCTTCTACACGCTCGGAAGGTGCGCCGTAGAGGCCGGCCACAAAATGCAGGTATTCCGCGATGTAGAGGTCCGTGTAGAGCGGATTGTGTTCCGGGAGGTACCCTACTTTTTGCTTGACGTCTAGGGCGTCGGTACCCACTTCAAGCCCGCACACGTGCGCGTTCCCGCTGGTGGCCGGCAAATAACCGGTCAAGATTTTCATCAAGGTACTTTTACCGGCGCCGTTGGGCCCCAAGAGGCCTACAATCTGGCGGTCGGGCAGGTCAAAAGAGACGGCGTCCAGCGCTTTTTGTTCGCCGTAGAGTTTGGTGAGGTTGGAAACGCGGATGGACACGGAATCAAGTCTTTCCGCAAAGGTAAGCGATGCTACCTTTGCCGCATGAGCGCAACCGCTACATTTCCCGGAACGGTCGTCAAGGCAACCGGAAGTTGGTTTCAAGTTCGGCTGGACGACGGCACCGAACGCGCGTGCCGTTTGCGCGGACAATTGCGCCTGAAGGGCAGCAAGAGCACCAGTTTTGTGGCCGTAGGCGATCGCGTGGAGTTGGAGGACGAAGGCGCCGAACAAGCGGTCATTATAGCTTTGCACGATCGCAGGAACTACATTCTGCGGAAGAGCGTCAATTTGTCGCACAGAACGCAAGTCATTGCAGCCAATTTGGACCAGGCGGTTTTGGTGACCACCGTTTCCGAGCCCAAAACCCTTTTTGGGTTTATTGATCGATTCCTCGCCACGGCCGAAGCCTACAGCGTGCCCGCGGTTTTGGTATTCAACAAAATGGATGCTTTGTCTGAGGCGGACCGCGACGAATTAGAGTACCGGGAGGCGGCCTACGGGGCGGCCGGGTACCGAACGCTGCGGACGTCGGCCCACAACGGGGAGGGGTTGGAGGAATTACGCTCCTTACTTGCTAATAAAGTGACTTTGTTCAGCGGGCATTCGGGCGTTGGAAAGAGTTCCTTGGCCAATGCCCTGGACCCCAGCTTGTCCTTGCGCACCAAAGCGGTCAGCACGGCGCACGGTCAGGGGCAGCACACCACCACCTTTGCGGAAATGCACCGCATGGCGGGAAACATCAATTTGATCGACACCCCTGGCATTCGCGGTTTTGGCATCGTGTCCATGGAGGCCAGCGAGATTGGCGATTATTTCCCGGAGATCTTTGCCTTGCGCTCTCAATGCCGCTTTGCGGACTGCAGCCACACGGAGGAGCCCGGCTGTGCGGTTCGGGATGCGGTGGAGGCACATCGGTTGGCACCCACCCGGTACCGGTCCTACCTCAGCATGCTCCACGGCGTGGACGACGACGATCCCTACCGGCAAGACGCTTACAAAATTTAAGCGTTGCCGTGCGACTTTTGATCCAACGCGTTCTGCGCGCTGCCGTGCACATCGACGGACGCATCCACGCCCAAATTCAGCGCGGATTCCTGGTTTTGGTGGGTTTTGAGGCGGCAGACACGGAAGAAGATGTTGCTTATGGCGTTCGAAAATTGGCGCTCATGCGCCTTTTTGGCGACGCCTCCGGAGCCATCAATGCCTCAATCAAAGAGGTGGACGGCTCGTTTTTGGTGGTCAGCCAATTCACGCTGCACGCCTCCACCAAGAAGGGCAACCGCCCCAGTTTTTACCGCGCAGCGGTCCCCGCCCAGGCCATCCCGCTGTACGAGTCCTTTTTGGAACAGCTCTGGAATGTGGCCGAGGTTCCCGTAAAAAGCGGTGTTTTTGGCGCAGACATGCAAGTAGAGCTGATCAACGACGGCCCCGTTACCGTTTGGCTGGACACGCGCCAAAAAGAGTAATTTCACAAAGCGCCCCCACGCGGGCCTTTACTGCTTCAACTTGGGGTTGTTGGCGTGGCGGTCTTTGTCCCGCGCCCCCTTGGCTTCCATGCGTCGGTTGTATGCAGCCTGGAGATCCGTTCCGGTTTGGTTGGCCAGGCAAAGCACCACAAAGAGCACGTCCGCCAATTCCTCGCCCAAATCCTTGTTTTTGTCCGACTCCTTCTCGCTCTGCTCTCCGTACCGCCGCGCAATGATGCGCGCCACTTCGCCCACTTCCTCCGTGAGCTGGGCCATGTTCGTCAGTTCGTTGAAGTACCGGACACCAAAGGTTTGGATCCACTGATCGACGTCTTCCTGCAACACCGTTACGGGTGCCAATTCGGAGGGATTGTTTGCGTTCATGAAACGAAGGTACGAGCGGCCGGGAGCACTTTTACCAGGTCAACTGAAAGGAACCCCGAATCCAACGTCCGGGCAAAGCAATGCCGCCGCGGTCCTGCAGCGCGGTATTCCATACATTTAAAACGTCTACCCCCAAGGTCATGTTGGGTCCAACGGTCTGAGACAGACGCAGGTCCGTCTGGTGCTGCGCGGTGTACTTCCCCGTGGTGCCGTCCGCTTGCCGGAACGAGCCGTTGCGCAGGCTGTGTTGGCTGCGCAAGGTGGCCTTGAAGCCTTGGTATTCGGTGGTTTGAATCTGTACGACACCTCGGTACCGAAGGTAATCCAACGCGTACGTGCTGTTGGTGCCCGACGGTGCAGACCCGGCATGAAACAGGGTAGATCCCCCCAGACGAACCATTTCAAGCACGGGCAACGGTGCGCGCCATTGGAGGTAGGTCTCCGCGCCGTAGAACGTTGCTTCTTGAAGGTTGGTGGCAATAAATTGTCCTTGGATGTTGGACACCCAATCAATCAGCTGCCGACCCCGACGCGCAAACAGGGCGGTTTGCCACTGCATGCCGGAGGTTTGGAACCGGTGTGCGGCCTCAACGTTCCAGGCGTACTCTGGCTGCAAGTTGGCGCTGCCGATGGCACCGCCCAAGGTGTAGTAGAGGTCTGTAAACGTAGGAAAACGCGTGGCGTAGTTGGCCGCCACAGACCAGCGGTGTTCCAGGGAACTCTTGGCAGAAGCTTCGACGCCCGGAAGGAACTGAATTCCGAAGGCGTCCGAATAGTGGATGCGGCTAGCGGCTTGCAGTTCCCACTGTTTTTCCGTTCCTCCGCCGGACCACTTGGCGGAGGCAAAGGCACCGCCGTGTCGCCGGGTGTCCCCTTTGGAGAGTGCCGTACCGTACCTCGGGAAATAGGCGGTGTCGCTGATGGGCAGCCCCAAGGCGTTGGACTTGATTTCGTCGTACCGGAAATCGGCACCGGTTTCCAACAGCAGACGTTGATTCTTTACTGCGTTCAGATTCCATTGAAGCGGCCGCGCGGTCCATTCGCCGCCCAAGGTGCGGTTGCGGTGGAAGTTGTGGTTTTGGTACCAGGACGGCGCGAAAGTGCTGTCCACAGTATTCATGAATAAGCCGTTGGTCTGCCGCAGAAAATAGCCGGGTTCCTCGCGAAAGAGTTCAAATTGGTCGTAGTGCTGGCGGGCAAACAAGCGAAACACGTTTCGGTTGGCGCCGTATTGAAGTTGGGCGGTGTAGGTATTGACGGCCTCGTACTGTTCGGGGAAGTTGAAGGAGTAGAAATTTTGGGCGCCAAAGCGTTTGCGTCCCCAGCCGCCTCTCAGGAAGAGCGGTCCTCCCCAGGTTGACGTGCGGGCACTGCCGTACATGTGGACTTGGTCAAAATCCGTATTGCGCTTCCAACCGTCGGCCGATTTCGTTTCAACATCCAGTCGTCCAGTTGCGGCAAAGTGCGGTTTATTGACGCTAAAGGGCAAACCGGCAGCCACTTGGGTGTATCCAAACTGACCGGCGCCCGCGCTGACGTACGATCCCTTAGCTCCACGGGTAGTGATGTATAAAACGCCGGCAAATGCAAAGGGCCCGTAGCGGTAGGATCCCCCGTTGGCCAGGAGTTCCACGCGTTCCACGGCGTCCAAAGGCAAGGGCAAATTGAAGGCGTGGTGGCCGGTTTGCGGGTCGTACTGCGGCACGCCGTCCACCACCACCAAAACCTGATCAAAGGTGCTACCGCGGACGGACAAATCCGTTTGTACGTCTGCCCCTCCCCGTTGGCGCAAGTCCAGTCCAAAGGTTCCCTCCAGGGCTTCGGTCAGTGTGGCTCCTGGGAAACGCGAGCGCAACTCGTCGCCGTTGTAGCCGGCCACCGTTTGGCTCGTGAATTGGTCCCACAACGGGCGCACCGGCACTTCGGGCAGGAGTAAGATTGCAATCCCCGGCGTGGTGTCCTTGGGGTAATTGATTCCAGTATACGGCTGTGCGCGAAGGTCCGGATGTGCAGCCGCGAAGGCAATGAAAAGGGCACTATGCAGCAGGCGCTTAAAAGGGGAGGGAAGGGTTGCGTCCACGGAGGTTGGGGGATAAAAAAAGGCAGGACACTTGCGCATCCTGCCAACAAAGTTCAGCATTCCAAAATTCCAAAGGAACGTTCTGCAACTACTGCGCTAAAACGGAGAGCACGTTGTTGGACACCTCCACCACACCGCCTTTGATGGCAATGGATTCGGTGGCGCCTTGTGCCGTTTCCACACGGATGTCGCCCGCGCGAAGCGTGGCAATCAACGGAGCGTGGCCGTTCAAAATTTGAAACAAACCGTCGGTTCCGGGGAACTGCACGGCCTTCGCCTCACCGGAGAAGAGTTTTTTTTCGGGGGTAAGTACTTCCAGTTGCATGGGGAGCATCCGAATTAGGCTTCCGCCAACATTTTCTCACCCGCGGCAATGACTTCCTCAATTCCACCTTTCAAGTTGAAGGCAGCCTCCGGGTACTGGTCCAATGCGCCGTCCATGATCATGGTGAAACCTTTGATGGTTTCCTGAAGGTCTACGAATACGCCGGGAATGCCCGTAAACTGCTCTGCCACGTGGAAGGGCTGAGACAAAAAACGCTGCACACGACGTGCGCGGGACACCACCAACTTGTCGTCTTCGGACAATTCTTCCATACCCAAGATGGCTATGATGTCTTGCAACTCCTTGTAGCGCTGCAGGATGCGCTTCACGCGCTGGGCGCAATCGTAGTGCTCTGCACCCACAACTTCCGGCGTCAAAATACGGGAAGTGGAGTCCAAAGGATCTACCGCAGGGTAGATGCCCAATTCGGCAATTTTACGGGACAATACCGTAGTCGCGTCCAAGTGGGCGAAGGTGGTAGCGGGAGCAGGATCCGTCAAGTCGTCCGCCGGTACGTATACCGCTTGAACGGAAGTGATGGAGCCGTTTTTGGTAGAGGTAATGCGTTCTTGCATCACGCCCATTTCCGATGCCAACGTCGGTTGGTAACCTACGGCAGAAGGCATACGTCCCAACAAAGCGGACACCTCAGAGCCGGCCTGCGTAAAGCGGAAAATGTTGTCGATGAAGAACAAGATGTCTTTACCTTGGCCGCCGCCGTCGCCGTCGCGGTAGTATTCCGCCATGGTCAAGCCGGACAAGGCCACACGGGCACGGGCCCCGGGAGGCTCGTTCATCTGTCCAAACACGAACGTAGCTTTTGATTCTTCCAGCTCCTTCAGGTCTACTTTGCTCAGGTCCCAACCGCCTTCCTCCATGGAATGCTTGAACTCTTCGCCGTAGCGGATGATGCCGGCCTCAATCATTTCGCGGATCAAGTCGTTTCCTTCGCGGGTGCGCTCGCCCACTCCGGCAAATACAGACAGACCGCCGTGGCCTTTGGCGATGTTGTTGATCAATTCCTGGATCAAAACGGTTTTGCCTACACCGGCACCGCCGAACAAACCAATTTTACCCCCCTTAGCGTAGGGCTCGATCAAGTCAATTACCTTGATGCCGGTCAACAGGACTTCCGTGGCGGTAGATAAGTCTTCAAAACGGGGAGCCTCGCGGTGGATGGACTTTCCTACAGTGCGGTCAATGCGACCCAAACCGTCGATGTCCTCGCCCACCACGTTGAATACGCGGCCTTTGATCTGCTCGCCAATGGGCATTTGAATGGTGTCACCCACCGCAACAACCTCCTGGCCGCGGGTAAATCCGTCGGTGGAGTCCATGGAGATCGCCCGAATGGTGTCTTCTCCAATGTGTTGTTGGGTTTCCATAATGACTTTCTGACCGTTGGGGCGGGTAACCACCAAGGCTTCATAAATCTTAGGAAGAGCTGTGGCGTTCGGGAAATAAACGTCTACAACCGGTCCGATTACCTGTGCAATTTGGCCTTTAATCGAGGACATGGAATGTTGCTTTAATTCGGGCGCAAAGGTACGACAGAATTCAGAATTTTGCTAATCTGTTCGGTGGGGACTCCTTGGAAATTCGTTGGTAAACAGCGAAGCTGAAAATTAAGACCAACGGCAAAAGCAGGGAGAGCAGAAAAAAGCCAGAGACCATGCCCGTCAGGACAACCGCTTCGCGCCCTGCCACTACCAACGGCAACCACCAATGGTTGGCGCCATCTTTGACGGACAACACCAAGGATGGCCACATGCCGTGACCCTCCAACGCCAGTCTGTACGGGGCAGTGAAGGTCATCCCCAACCACACCACGGCCATCAGAGCTAGGGCTAGCATTTCGTAGGCGTGGCCGGCCATCATCAACTCCAAAATACCCAATTCTTCCACCACAAGCATTTGTTCTTCTGGGCTCATGGAAACGTACGTTTCTTGCATCCCCACCAATTCCGTAAAAGCGTCGCGCAAGGCGGGGTCTTGAAAGAACAGGGCTACTTGAACCGTCAACAGCCCAAGCAAAACCAATCCGTTGATCGTGGCCAATCCAATCAATCCGGGCGCTTTGTGAATGCCTGCGAAAAAATCAGAAAAGGAAGCGGTGTGTTCCGCGGCATCATCGCCGGTACCCTCAAAACTGTGGCCCAATCCGGACCGATGAAGAAAGGTGGCGGCGCCCATTTGCATCCACGGCAGGATCAACCAAAGCACCAATAAGCCAACGAAGGGAACAGCCAACAACAGATGCGTTAAGGTGAGAATGACGCCAAAAAGCAGCCATTTCCAGGAGTGCGCATGAAAAGAGGATCCTACAAAACCAAGCAAATTTCCCATGCCGCCAAGGTACAACCAAAACTATCTTTGCCCCGTGAAACGAACCCTGGGCATGGAGGCCTTCGCGCCCGTCGGACCAACTGCGGTCACCACCGGAACCTTCGACGGCGTGCACGCGGGACACCGCACCATCCTGCGTCGGTTGCAGGAAGCGGCAGCTGCATTGGGGGGGGCTTCCGTGGTGGTCACCTTTGACCCCCATCCCCGAAAAATCATCCATCCGGAGTTTCCGTTGCAGCTCCTCACCACTTTGGAGGAGCGTGCGGAATTGTTGGCGGAAGCCGGTTTGGATCACTTGGTGGTTCAGCCGTTTACCCCTGAATTTGCGGCGTGGTCTTCCTTGGATTTTGTTCGACGCGGCCTCGTGCAGCACCTGGACGTGCGCCGCCTCATAATAGGCTACGATCACCACTTCGGCCGGAACCGCGAAGGGACCTTTGCGCACCTCCAAGAATTCGGACCGGTCTACGGTTTTGAAGTGGAAGAAATCCCCCCGCACGACGTGGACGCGGTCCGCGTGTCCAGCACCAAAATTCGCACGGAGTTGCTGGCGGGAGCGGTGGATCGGGCAGCCGTGTGGCTGACGCGCCCCTATTTCTGCACGGGAACGGTTGAATCCGGCGCGCGGATTGGGCGCGGATTGGGCTTTCCCACGGCCAACCTAGGCGAAATTGATCCGGACAAGCTCCTGCCCAAAGACGGCGTGTACGCGGTTTGGGTGGAGCGATTGGCGCCCCATTTTCGGGGAGAGCGTTTGGCCGCGGTGGCCAATTTGGGCGTGCGCCCCACAGTGGACGGCAGTTCGCGGAAGTTGGAGGCACACGTTTTGGAGCCCGGTATTGCAGATTTGTACGGCCAAGCCCTGCGGGTGCATTTTGTAGCCCGACTGCGCGACGAGCTTCGTTTTCCGGATACGGAAGCACTCAAGGCGCAGATTGCACAGGACGTAGAGGCAGCCCGCGCGGCCCTGCGGGCCGCGCGGGCTTAACCCGCCGGATTGGACGCGCGGAGCGCGTCCAAAAAAACTACTCCGTCAATGGAATGCGGAACGTCGCCAACAGCTGCTTTCCCGCCATGGGATAGACAAAGTTCTCCACCGTGCGTTCTCCCGCATACAAATAACCCCAGGTGTACCCGTTCGGTGCATACCGCGTGTTGGTGGCATTGACCAAATCCAACTGAAACTCGCCCACAGACAACTTCCGGGTCCAGCGCAAATCCAAAGTAGCGTATCCGTCCAACGACCGCTCCACGGCGCCCGTGTTGTCTAAATACTGCCGCCCCACCGACCGCAGGGAAACTCGGAACCCGTCGTTCTTCCGTTCGTGGTTCCAATGCACCGATCCCACCCAGTTGGGCGAAAGGGCAATGGGGGTGTTGCGGTGGATGATGGATACCGTTTCCACAGGATCCGCCGCGTAGTCGTATAGAATTTCGGTAAATTCCGCAATTCGGTTATCGCTGAAAGCTGCCGATGCTTGCAGCGAACTTTTAGCCCCCAAGCGCAAGGAACCGTCCAACTCCATCCCTCTGCGCCAGGAGACGGGTACATTGACGCGAAGCGCGGCGCCCACATCGTTCAAGGCGCCGGTGGGCACCAGTTGATTGCGGTACTCCATAGCGTACAGGTTGGCCTCCAGCGACCACCGGTTGTTGTGCACGCGGTAGCCCATTTCGCCGTTCACGAGTTGTTCGGGCAAGGGAGCGGATCCGCCGCGGGCATCAATAAAATCAGCGCGAATGGGTTCCCGATGCGCTGCCGCCACGGAGGCGTACACCAAGCCGCGACGAACGCTGCCCCGGCTCCATCCCATTTTTGGATTGAAAAACATTCGCTGGAACAAGCCGGACTGGCCTTCCCCGGCGTACCGGTAGGCCACCCGTCGGATTTGCAGGTCCGTGTAACCGTGCCCCAACG